>JAABUV010002284.1_pt1 | contig 26290 bp, 39 predicted proteins | sample 5559971 | NCBI WGS metagenome assembly JAABUV01 (sample SAMN10711881, study PRJNA513362) | rock metagenome | isolation source: Antarctica rocks | place: Antarctica: Victoria Land, Knobhead nord | collected 2015-12-19
GGGCGCGCAGCCTTTGCTGGCGGCTGGCGGTAGGGCGCACGAGAGGACCAAGGACAGGGGCGGCAAGGGTGCAGGCGCGCCCAGCAGCAGCGCGGGCGCGCAGGGCGGCGCGTCCGCCCCGGCCAGGTCGACGGGCAGCTCCAGCACGCCGGCGGGCGCGCTCGCGCCCTGCTCAGGGTCTGCAGGGCCGGGGCCGCCCGCCAGCAGCGTCAGCACGGTCGCCGCGCCGGCCGCGCCGCCCGGCTGCTCGTCATCCTCAAATGCTGCCGGCTGCGGCCCGGCGCCGCCGCGCACGGCGCGCGCGCGCGGCGCCAGCGCGTGCTCCGCATGCATCATCAGCAGCGCCGGGCGGAACTCGTTGCGCGCCTGCGGCGCCAGCTTGCTTGTCTTGCCCCGCGGGGGCCGGGCATTCCTATGCAAAAGATGGTGCAGGCCTGTGTGTGGTTGGCGAGAGCCACGTTGAAGCGACATAACTGCAATGTTGTTTACTGGAGAGGGTACCCGGGTCAGTCCCTTCCTTGAGAGATTTTGCAGAAGTCACATACATGCAGAAGTCACAACCTAAAGACCGGTTCGCTCAAGCGCGCGCGCGCGGAGGGCGCGCGCCTCCTCTGCGGGCGTGAGCTCGCGCTCGTCGGGCGCGTCCTGCTGCGCGGCGGCCGCCAGGCGCGCCACGTCCGCAAAGGGCAGCTTGACGACCGCCTGAGCGCGCGGTGGCCGGCGTCGCTTGCGCTGATCCCTTGCTGCACAGCGCGGTCCCGCCATGAGCAGTAAAAGTACCCTGCTGTGCACGCCCCTTCGGGCGCCAGGCGCGCCACCGCCTGCCTCAGAGGCGCCCCCAAACGACGCTGTCGCCTGAGCGAGTCATCTGAGCGCACACGAGGCTGTTCACGGCTGGCCGGGCCCGCTGTCGCGATGCGCAACGCGGGCGCGGCCGCGGCTGCCGGCGGGGCTGGGGCGGGCGGCGCGCCGTGTGCGCCCAGCGCTTGCCGGACATGTCGATGAGCGGCGCGAGGTCGCGCGGGAACATGTCGGCGAGCGCGCTGGCCACGCTCGCGCCGCCGGCCGGGGCCTCCTGCGTGCCCGCCACCAGCCGCGCCAGCTTGCGCGGCAGGCACGCCGCGGCGCTGCGGCGCGCGCGCAGCACGGTGGGGCCCCGCAGGCTGCTGGCGCACAGGAGCCATTGCCCCCGCATGCGGAACGCCGGTGCGCTGCTACGACTTTGAATGCATTGCAGCAGGCTGCTAGGAAGCAATTGCGTCATTCAGTGCGGGCCACCTGCCGCGGTGGCAGGCGGTGACGGTCCTGAGTGCTTTATGCAGCAGCCAGTGGACTGGCGCTGATTGTGAGTTGTGTGGGCACGTCCGGGTGTCTGATTTGCAAGCACATCAAACCCCCCAGCCTCCGGCAAGGTCCCTGGTTGCTGCGCCGCACCTGCGCGGCGGCAGCACGGCCATGAGCTGCACGAGCGGCCGCACGGGCCCATGTGGCGGCGCCCAGCTCTCGCCGTCCGCCTTGCGCCCGCCGCCCGTCTTGTGCTTCCCCAGGCCGCCCGCATTCTTGGCCAGGTCGGAGACGAGCGGCGCGTAGTGGTACGGGTAGTACCTGCGCGGCACTCCACGGTCACGTGCTGGCGCGCACACTGGAAAGGCGCGCCTCCTTGGCTGCGCCGTGCATGCCTTGCTGCCAACAAGAAACAATGTGGGCAATGTGCCAGGGCGGCGACCTCAGCCCGCTCGCGCTACGGCGGGTGCATTCGTGGACCTGCTCTGTCTAGCGCTCAGCGCCGCAACTCTGACCGCTCCAGGGCCGCTGCGGCGCGCGCACCACTCCCAGGACGCGCTGTCGGCCGCGCCCCTGGGCGCGGCCGCGGCCGGCTGCGCCGGGCCGCGCGTGTAGTACGCGAGCGACCAGGCCAGGCCCTGGACGAAGGCCTGGCTAACGCGCCTGGCCGCCTTCTCCACGCCCTCGCCTGCAACCTCTAAAGGGTTAGTACCCTAGTTTGGATGCTAGGCTGCGCGCGGCGAGGGGGTAAGTCAGCTACCCACAAGGGCATGCGCGATGGGCGGCATGGCGGTTATGGCGCTCAGGCCTGCCCCGCGACCACACAGCCCGCCCCACTCATCGCCTGCGCGCAGATGGCATGCCTGGACAGCGCATGGCCCACCACGCTCGCATGCGGCTATACAGCGCCGGTCAGCGTCCAGCCGGGCGCGGCCGGATGCACGGCGCTGCGGCGCGCCGACGCGGCAGAGCTGGCCGGAGACAGGGCTGATCATGCGGGGATCACACGGCGGCAGCACGGGCGCGGGCAGGCCCTGTGGCGGCGACGAGGGCCTGAGCGGGCGGCGACCTGGAGACGCGCCAAAGCGCTGCTCGTACAGGCGCGCGCGGTAGCCGGGCATGGTGAAGCGGATGGGGTCCGCGTCGGCGCTGCCCAGCAGCTTCGCTTCCAGGCGCAGCTTCACCCGCCGCGCCACCTGCGCGTGGGTGCTGCATGTGTGCGAGCACTGCATGCGTTCTTCCTCTGCTTCCCGTCGGAGCCGCCCAGCAGCTTCTCCTCCATGCGCTGTGCCGTCCGCTCTGTCTCCTACGTCTTCATTAGTGCTTCATTTCAAGTTAGTGGCGGGTGAAGACGCTCCTACACATGTGTGCCATGCGAGCGCCGCCTGCGCTGCAAGCATGCGCCAGATAGCGCGCACAGGATGCCAGCAGACGGCAGGTGCCAGGCCAGCGAGCGCGCGCGCGCCTCGGCGCGCAGCTCCGCGGGGCCGGCGGTCCTCAGGTCAACGCGGCAGCCGTCGGGCCCGGCCTCATCTGCGCCGCGCCGCACGCGGGCTCATGCGTGGCGCCCTGGAGCGTCAGCACGCGGCGTGCGCATGCGGGGGCCCGCCGGCGCGCGCTTGCAGCACGGCCCGCAGCCGAGCAATGCAGGGAGCCGGCGGCGCGCGCCCGCCAAGCCCGGGCGAGCCCTCTGCCGAGAAGCGGGCCATGCGCTCTGCAGTGGCGCCTGCTCGAGGCAGGCGCGCGCACGCTGCCGCGGGGCTTTGGACACGCGGCCAGGCAACCCAAAGTGCAAGCATGTCCAGGCCGCGGCACAGACATGCGCTCAGAGGAGGATCGGAAACGGGCCACCAAGGGCGCATGCAGGCAGCGGCATGGATCCGCGGGGGGCACGCGGCCAGGCAGCCCAAGCTGCATCCGTGTCCAAGCTGCGACACAGGTGTGCGCTCGGATGAGCAGCGAGAATGGGCCACCGAGGACGCATGCCGGCAGGGGCGTGGAGAGCAGTGTGTACGGGCCGCCAAGCACGCATGCAGGCGGCAGCGGGGACCCGCAGGGGGCGCGCGCCGGGCAGCCCGCTGAGCAGCGCGTCCAGGTCGTCGTCCGGGCCCAGCTCGCCCACGCTGCGTGCGCCGCACCGTTGCCCTCACTAGGCAGCATCGTTACCCAGACCTAGAAGGGTTTGGCTGCCAGGCGGTTCTGCATCCCTCTGCCTCCGGCAGCTGTGCAACACGCTCGGAGCAGGACGCACCTGACAATCACAGGCATGCGGCTGCGGCGACGAGGGAACGAAATAGACGCTGCACAACAGCCGTAGAACACTTGAGTCAGGACACCATGGAACGGGGCAGGGCGCAGGGGCGCGCCTGACCCACTGCCCCGAGCCGTCCGGCCCGGCAAAGCCGCCGCCGGGGCCGCCGGCGCCCCTCTCCTCCCGGCCGGCCAGCTCCTCCAGCTTGCGGCGCTGCTCCTGCGCGGCGCGCGCTGCGCGCCGCGCATACGCCGCCTCCTCGTCCTCGGCCAGCTTGGCCAGCAAGCGGCGCAGGGCGTCCGGGTTCACCTGCACAGTGGTGCGTGTGATCGAGATTATGTTCAGGCGCATTGTATGGCGGGACATCTTTGCTGCGCATGGTGTACACCAGACAGCTGATGGCGCCCTCGTTCACCGGCTTGGTCGCGCGCTGAGGACGCTGGGTTTGATGCAAGCCCCGGACTGCGCTCCTGCCTTTTTGTGCCTTGGTACAAACTCAACAATATATTTTGAGTGCGCGCTGTGCGAGGCAGGCTGACCTGTCCGTTCCAAGTGGCAGAGGGGCCAGACCGCACTGTGGCCGTCCGCGAAGCTGCCAAGCGGTGAGCCTGCACGAGTTATAGGCACCCCCACCTGCAGCTCAAGCGCTTGCACCTGCCTGAGCTGCCAGTGTTGGCCGCACTCCCGCGCCCAGCTCACGCAGCATGCCCTGTTGCGTCCAGGTATGCAGCGTATGACGTGTATGGCCTTGTGGCTGGCGTGGCCACGTCGTGGGCGGCGCTCGCCGCGAGCAGCCCAGACACTTTGATGACCGCCTTAGTCTACACCATGTTCCACAGCGGCGTGCATCCATTGGAGCGGGTGAGGCTCTTGCCTGCGCACCTTGGCAGCAGGCCACTCAGCACACGCTGCTCTTCTCTACACTGCGCAACGCGCAGGTGGTGCGGCTCTGGTGTGAGGTCAATGAGAGCGACGCGTGGGGCGAGGCCGCCACGTCTGCTGTCCTGACACAGTACCACTCCGGCCTCTCTGCGGTGCTCATGTGGCTCTCCAGAACTGCAGCAGCCCAGCCGTCCCGCATTACCTTGTGCGGCGGGGCAGCCCCTGCAGCGCGCTTGAGCGACCTCCCTGTCGCGTTCTCCTCCTCGGTGCGCACTGCCACGCGCCGCTGTCCCTGCAGCCCTTGCTGCCTGGCCCCTGGCTGACCTCGGTTCGGCCTGCCGCAGCATTTGTTCATCAGAACAGAAATGTATGTGAGGCTGCTCAAGGCCGGCAAGGCACCGCGTGTCGCATACCTGAAGGGCTTCTGCAGCGCCGCCGGGGGCGACCTCCTCATAAGCGTCATGGAGCGAACGCTGCCCGAGGTCTGCGGCGCGAGCGCGGCGCAGCCGCCACGCAGTGCGGCCCCTGCTTCAGCCATGCCAGGGCGTGCGCGCGCGCGCGCCGGGAGCGAGCCTTTTTGCGCGCCTGCAGGCGGCCGCGATGCAGGCTGCTGCGCGTGGGCGCATGCCCTTCACTGCGTAGACGGCGCGATCGTAGCGTACTACGCGCTGCGCAAGGACGACCCGGGCGCGCTCGTCCCGCAGACGGAGCAGCGGCTGCAGGCCCTGCTGGCAGACCGCGCGCTGCCGCTGCTGCTGCGCTGCCTGCAGATGTGGAGGCGCGGTGCGTGTCGCACCAGTTGCACAGCGTGCGGCGCCTGCATGGCTGCGTCGCTGCTTGCACTTCGGCGGTCTCGCGCGGGCTTCCTGAGCAGGCCGGATGCGACCCTGCTGGGGCGCTGGCTGCCTGGATCCTGCATGCCACGTGGCTCGACGTGCGGGTGTGCGCCACCCGCTGCTACTGGTCGTGATGCCCACACTCGTGCGGCCTGCCGCATGTACGGCTCGTGGGCATGCCCTTACCAGCTGTTGTGCCCAGGAGCGGGTCGTTGCGCAGGTTGAGTGGGCGAGATGCGGTCCCGGCGCAGCCGCTGCATGCGGGAAGCTGCTGACCAGGCCCGCTGGCTGCAGGCCCGCAGCGGTGCACGGCCGCCGACGCATGCTACTGCGGCAGCGTGCTGAGCAAGCTGCTGAGCATCGAGGAGCTGTGCAAGCGCGTGCCGCTGAGGGACCGCATCCGCAGCATGCGCTGCCTGTACACCCTGCTGCTGTGGGCGTCGCAGCGTGTTGCGGAGCAGGCGCGTCGCGCGCACGCGAGCGCGCCTCCCGTGGGCGGTGCAGGAGCAGGGGTCCTGTCTAGCCAGTCGCACCTGTGCCGGTCGCCAGCCCGCGCTGCACCGCTGACCTGCCGCCGCTGCATGCTCAGACTGTTCAGACCAGTCAGCGCATGCATCGCTGCGCCCGATGCCTCAGGTCACCCGTTGCTGCGAGCGTGCAACGCAATGCCTGTGCCATCAGGGCCGGGTTCCACACAGTGCTTTCCTGACGCCCAGACAAGATGCAAGTGTGAATGCAGCAGTTGCTTGGCAGCCGCGCTCGCAGCCTGTGCCTGAAAGCTGCTGGCAGGAGCCCATCTCACGGCAGCGCCTTGGTGCAGAGCGCCAGCGGGGGCGGCGCGCGTGGCGGCACGCCACTGGGCATGGGCGAGGACGAAATAGAGGTTCAGCAGCACATCTGCGACGTCATTGCCGGCTGCCGCATGCCCTGGCGGACGCTGGTGCGGCCTCTGCCGGCGTCCCGTAGCACTGCGTGTGTGTTGGGAGGCGCGCGCCACCGCTGGTCACCTGGCTGCAAGGCGTGTGCGGGGCACGGTCGCATACAAATGCCCCATGCCTGGAGCGTGCAGCTCGGACATGAAACTCGCTGCTGTCCCAGGTGGCTGGATCGTGGGCGTCATCCTGACCTACGCTTGCGGCCTTGCTTCACGGTCTCTTGCCCATACAGGTTCAGGCGGAGGGCTCTCGCAAGCATGCCGAGCGACGCAAGCGCCTGCTGCTGGCGAACCTGGCAGAATTTGAAGCCGCACTCGGGGGCGCGCCAGAGGTGCCGGGCAGCGAGACGCTGAGCGCCGCCGCTGCAGTCCAGGCGCGTTCACGACTTGGCTCCGTGCGTCTGCGCTCCGATGGCTGTGCAGGCGCCGCGCCTTTGCAGCTGCCTGGCAGCGCGTGGCTTGGCGGGGGCTGTGAGGGTGTGGCAGGTCTGCCCTGCGCAAGGCTGTCTTGTGCCCATCCAGGTTGATGCGGAGAGCTCTCGCAAGGATGCCGAGCGACACGAGGGCGTGCTGCTGCTGGCCCTGTCGGCCATGGAGGCTGCACTCAGGCGCGCGCCAGAGATGCTGGGCAGCGCGACGCCGCACGCCGCCGAGAAAGCTGCGTTCCAGGCGCGCTCACGACTTGGCTCCATGCGTTCGAGCTCCGACGGCTGTGCCGGCGCTGCGCCCTCGCAGCCGCCTGGCAGCGGGTGGCTCGTCAGGGGGGCTGTTGAGGTGGGGCAAGTCTGCCCTGCGCAAGCTTTCGGCCCCTGAAGCATTACCAGCACGCAGGCGGTCGAGCACGCGCGTGATGTGCTGCTGGCGGTGGGCTCGTGCGAAAGCCTGCTGCCGGCCGCAAAGGCGCTGCTCGCCACGCTGGCCAAGCTGCTCGCACTGGAGCATGTGCCGAGCGCCGCCGTGCGCGCCGGGCTCTCGGTAAGCCGCAGCGGCTCCTGCAGGCCCCCTGGCGCTGGGGGTCTCTGCAATGTAGGGTGCCACACCCAGCATATCCTACCTACCCTAAACCACATTGGCCAAGCTGCTCGCACTGGCAGGTCTGCCGAGCGCCGCCCTGCGCGCCGGGGCGAGAGCCGCAGCGGCGCCCGCAGCCCCTCTTGCCGCCGTTGCAGCCGGGAAATGCACACCGATGCGTGTCACACGCCTCATGTGCAAGCATATGAGCGCCTGCGCCCGACCTGCTGGATGTGGCACGCCAGGGCGCGCGCATTGGCCAAGTCAATATCCTGCTATTGACACACCCGGACCCGCGAACACTCTCGCGCGCCCTGCCGGCGGCGCTGCTGCCGTACGCGGCGGCGCAGCTGCTGCCCCTGCTGCTCCTGCCGCCCGAGCGCGTGCGCGCGCTGGACCTCGAGCAGATCGAGAGCGCTCACGATCACGCCGAGGGAGTGACACGCTTCCTGTCGTGCAGGATGGTGCGTTCGCGGCCCTCCCACTGATGAGCTGGGCGAGGCCCGTGCACTGTGCGCCGCGCAGTGGCGCGACACCGGACTGAGCGTGGCAGCCTGGCCCTGCATGCGCGCAGGCAGTCATCAGCCATCTGGTGAACAGCTCTGCGGAGTGCAGGGCGGCCGCGCTGGCGTGCCCGGGCCTCGTGCCGTTTGTCATGGCGGCGCTGCGCAAGATGGCCAACATCTGTGCGCGCTTCCCTGCTGCGCATGACAGAAGCGTGACCTGTCGGGGTGTCTGACAGAGCTGTGTGACGCCTCCGCAGCCGCCCAGCGCTTCACTTTGCACAGCAGAGCTTTGTGTGCATGCTTGAGCAGCTTGCCGTACACGACCCGCGCTCCTCAGCTGTGCCTTGCAAGCGTGCGGCCCTGAGCCAGCGGGCTTCTCCCGCCAAGCTCCTGCGGGCGCGGGGGCGTGCCAGGCTCCCCTGATTCGCAGGTCATTCCCCCGCGCATGCTGTACAGACGTGAGCCCGGCACAACCTCGCAGATGCCGCCCAGCCGGGCGCGCGTACCGAGGGCCGCGGGAGGGCGTGCGCCTACGACGAGGCAGGCGTCGCCTGGGAGGAGGCGGCCGAGGATTCAGAGGTGCTCGCCACAGCGGCCGTGTCCAGCACCGCGAGCATGGCGGACGCGTCGCGCCCGCTGTGCGTGGCGCTCGCGCGCGCGGGCGCGCTGGGCGCGGCCGCGCGCCTGGCGCAGCACTGGGTGGGCGCGTGCGAGGAGCCACAGCTGCTGGGCAAGGCGCAGGCAGCACTGCGCTGCGTGCAGCCCTTGCTGCAGGCCGTCAGCCGGCAGCTGCCCAAGGCGCGCGCGCGCTGTGCGCTGCCCGTGCTCTCCGCGCATGCAGGCGCCAGCTGGTCCGCTGACGCCGCGCGGGCGGCGCGGCAGGACTGCTCGCTGATGGCCGACGTCGCGCCGCCGCTGGGCGGGCAGCCGGTGGAGGACGCTTTGGCCGACGTGGAGGGCATTTTGGCCGAAGTGGCAGTCGAATTTGAGAAATTTGAGGCCGCAGACGCGCAGCGCCTCCCCGCGGACACGCTGTCGCCGTTTAGCCTGGAGGACCTGCGCCTGCGCACGCCCGCGCTGCGCCCCGTGGGCTGCTGGTGGTCGGGGTGCGCGCCGCTTTCCCGCCCGCGCCGCCCGCGCCGCCCATGATGCTGGCAAATGTGCCTGGTGCTGCACTTGCCGCAAGTCACGAGCGCGCATCACACGCGCAGGTGCCGCAACCTGGCCGGCGCGACGGAGGCGGGCCTGCGGCTGCAGCGGTGCTCCGGCTGCGACACCGCGCGCTACTGCTCAGAGGCGTGCCACAGGGCGGCCTGGCGCGCGGGCCACAAGGGCGCGTGCCGAGGCGCCTGCAAGCGCGCGCCCGACCGGCGTGCCGGCACAGACGCCCCGTGTTGAGCGGCTGGCCATCTCTTTGAGGCAGCGGCTCTGCATGCAGGCTCATAGAGTGTGTGAAGTATGTGGCGGTAAGTCAATGGCGGTCTCTGGTGCAGGCGATGGTTACAGGCCTGTGCTGCCAATGCACTGCCCTGCAGGGCTTGATAGTGCCTGCCTGCAACTGCAGACCATGCGGCTCCTGTGTGGGACTTTACGAACGTGTGGGGTGCACTTTGCGGAACAGAAACGTCAAAGCCTTTTCTAAACTCGCAAAGGAAGTGCAGTGGTGCTGGGTTTGTGCTAACATGTATAGCGTTGCCACTCATTCCCCGTAGAGCACTCGCCCAGTGTGAGCGTTGTGGAACTTGATCAGCTTGCATTTCTTGTTACGGTTATGCAAGCAAGGCCTGTTTTCTGGTTCTGACGGTGCTTGGTGCAAAGCGTGTTTACAAAGGGAAGTGCACGGTCGTTGCAGCTGACTTGGAAGGGTACATGGCTGCATGACCTGCATATGAGTTTCCGTGACTTACTTTAAGTTGCACCGACGTGCCTGTTGAGTCCTGGACACTCATGTCCTCATTCATTGCAGGTGCGAAATGCTGGTACTGCAGCAGCAGCATGCCCGCATTGAACATGGCAGCAACACGCCCTTCAAGCGCGTCACAAACCATCGATTGCGTGCCTGGCGGACCCCCATTGTAGGAGGCTAGCCACCTGTGAAGCACCTGAGCTGCCCCGGTTTGCTGACGGTCGCTGCCCGTGGAAGGCTGTACCTGTCAACAGCCAGCATGTTGCTGACAGGAATGTCGATGTTCACTTCAAAGCGCTACTTGCTGTCCTCTGACCTGCCGTGGGGAGCATACGCGATGCCTGTGTATCATTGCAGAGTATATTCATATTGCATGCATATCTGTGAATGAATGAATGAAGGAATGAATGAAAAGCATCACCGGGAGCCCTAACCCGATGGCCCCCTCAGCTATTTTGGATATAGCCTGTTTCAGCCAACTGGGGGCTGTTTAGGCACAGGTGTCAAGCAACCAGGCAAGATATCCACAGGTCAAGGGACATTTGTGGACATGTTTGGTGTAGCCTGCTTGGAATTTGAAATTAGCCTAATCAGGGCTGCGCATTTGTACGACCATGCATGTCTGGAGCTGTGATTGAGCTGTGCTCAAGTAGAGCAATGTGCGCCCTGGCAAGCCTGCCGGACTGGGCTGCTGCGTGTGTGAGGGCGCTCGAGTTGAGGGCCCCAGCGTTGGCAGCCGCTGCCACAGGCCCAGTGCGGGCGGTCGACCTCACGAGGTTTGAGTCTGAAGTCCGGTCTCTCATTGAACCTAAGCTCCTGCAGACTGCCGCTTTGTCAAGTAGCATCACACTGCGCGAAGCCAGGTGTGTGCATGAGCACGCTCGGACAGCCGTGGCCACGCTGGCAAACCTGGTCAGACGCATAGTGTGGGCGGATCTGTTTGCTTCGAGGACGTCATATGAAAGTAGATGCGCGGCGCTGGAGCTGGCAGTGGGGGCGCTTTGCATGCTCTGCACTTTGCTCGAGTGCCCTCTCCTTGTGAAACCGGACGCTGACTGCCGCACGGCTGTCCGCGAAGCTGTCCAGAGGTGAGCCTGCGCGCACGCAAGCCCTCTTGTCTGCAGCTCCTGCGCACGCAGCTGCCCGCTCACCGCTGGCTGCACCCCTGCTCCACCCACGCAGCGCGTCTTTGTGCATCCAGGTATGCAGAGCTCGACATATACGGCCTGACTGCCGGCCTGGCCACGTCGTGGGCAGCACTGGCAGCGAGCAAGAAGGACGAGGTGGGGCGAGTGCTGGCTTATGAATTTCTCTACAACTCGACCATCAAGCTCCAAAAGGTGAGGCTCTACCCGCACGATTTGGGTGACTCTGTACCTGCACGACCAGCGGCAAGCCGATCAGCACAGCCTGCTAGTCAGCAGGCTGCGAGCGGCGCAGGTGGCTGGGGAGTGGAGCGTGGCCGAAGGGAGCGAGGCGTGGGAAAAGACTGCAAAGCTGTGGCCGGCCGCCCTGGCGCAGTACCACTCCAGCGCTGCAAAGGTGCTGCTGTGGCTCAAAAGCGAAGAACCATACATGATGTCGCGCTGCGCGTCTTCGCCGACCGCGCGCGCATTCTTTGCCAGCCGCGACAGCGTGCTTGCACCCTCCGCCCGGGTGCGCACGCCTGCCCGGCGCTCCTGCAGCCCCCGCACTCGGCGCCCGGCAGAGCCTTACGTTGGCGCGCCGCAGCACCTGCTGTGCACCGCGCGGCTGTACCAGTGGCGGTGCGCGGCCGGCAAGGCGCCGCATGCTGCGTACCTTGCGGCCTGCTGCAACCCTTCCGAGGGCGCCCTCCTGCTCCAAGTCTTGGAGCAGGCGCTGGCGAAGAGCCGCAATGCGGAGCTGGCGCAGCTAGAGTTGGGTGCGCCCTGCTGGCTACCAGCCCGGAGCGCTCGCGCTTGCATTCGCGTGAAGATTCTTTCACAAGATGATGTGTAAAAATCTCGCCGATCAAGCGAGCGGGCCGGCGCAGGCGGCTCGTGTCCTGACACCCACGCGTGGCGGACAGCCATGGACAGCATAGAGATCATGCTGAGTGCATACGTCTCGCTGCCCGAGGCGGGCGCGGGCGCGCTCGGCCCGGAGGCGGAGCAGCGGCTGCAGGCCCTGCTGGCCGACGGCGTCCTCCCGCTGCTGCTGCGCTGCCTGAAGGCGTGGAAGGCAGGTGCGCGCCCCTGCAACCAAAGAGTCCTCGTATGTGTATAGGCAGGGTAGGTTAGGATAGGGTTAGGGTCCCCTCCATGCGGCCACCTGGCTGCCCAGGATGCTCCCTGCAGCGGGGCTCTGGCCAGGGCTGCGCCCTGCGCGGGGTGGTGACCCAGCAGAGGAGGCGCGCGTCGCCAGGTGCGGCACGCCGCCGGCGAGCCCTGCCGCTGCTGGCTGACGGGTGCACGGTGCAGCACCGGCCCTCCTTGCCTGCTGTGCTCAGATGCAGGTCGGTGCTTCGGGGCAGCCCGGGGGCGGCGGCGCGTCCCTGCGGCCCGCTGACTGGCTGTGCTGGCCGTAGGCCGGCGGCAGGACGCCAGCGCGACCCTGTGCGGGGTCGCGCTGGGCAAAGTGCTGGGCGTCAGGCGCCTGTGCGAGCGCATGCCGCTGAGGGCGCGCATGCGCGGCGTGCGCTACCTGTACACCCTGCTGCAGATGGCGTTGGAGCATGTGGCGGAGCTGGTGCGTGTCAGGCGGAGCAATTGCACACAGGCGGCTTGCAGACCTGGCGCAGCGCAGTGCACCCATGCCGGCCGCCAGCCTGCGCCGCAGCCCTGACCCGCCGCGGCTGCACGCATAGATGTGTGGACGCATATTCGTTGCCGCACTCTTGTGCGCCAGGCTCGCTCGCGGCCGCCAGCCTGCGCTCCCGTTCTCGGTGCCTGTGCGCATGGCGCGCGCGCGCGTGCGCGGCGGTGCTGGCAGCAGCAGAGAGCGGGTCACGCAGGGGCCTTGCTATGACAACCTGCAAGTTGCGGAGGGTTCAGTGCGTCAGTTGTTTGGCAGTGCAAGCTTGCAGCCTGTCCCTGGGCGTTGTTGGCATTTGAGCGGGCCATCGCGGCTGCTTGTTGCAGAGCGCACATGAGGCCGGCGGGAGGGCCGCCTCACTGAGCAGCGCCGACATGCTGCTGGTGCGCATATGCGAAAACCTTACCAGTTTCGACTCGATGTGGCAGCTGCTGGTGCGCCCTCAGCTGGTGCCTCTGTGCGTGCAGCGGGGGGGCATGCCCTATGCCGCAGGTGCCCTGAGCGCAACATTACGTACAGCGCATGTGCTCTTTGCGACCGCACGCTTGACCGTATGCCGCGCATGTCTACAGCGAGCACTCCGTGCTCTGCTAGGCGGCTGGGTGGTGGCCTGCATCTTTCAGCAGTCTCACACCGCAGTCTGCTGCGACGCAGTTCGAGGGAGAGGCGTCGCGCGAGGATGCCGAGCGGCGCGAGGGCCTGCTCCCCCTCGCGCTGTCGGTCATGGAGGCCGCTTTGAGGCGCCTGCCCGACGTGCTGCGCATTGCAGCTCATTCCACCATTCTGACGCCGGTTGATCTATGCGGCCCAGCGCAGCGCAATCGGGATGTTGTTGTCCTTCAGGTGCGAAGACTACTGCTCAGTCCGTAAGCTCTGACGCCTGCTTTGGTTCGGACCCTGCGGCTGGCGTGGTGGCCCGCTCCCCATGCCGAGTAAGAGCGCAAGCTGCAGACATAGCACAGCGACTTTGGGTCTGTGATACAGCCAGAGCGTGCAGGCCGTGGCGCATGCGTCAAAGGTACTTCTGGCGGCGCATTTTTCTAAGACCGTCCTGCCGGCCGCAAAGGCGCTGCTCGCGACGATGGCCAAGCTGCTCGCAACGGCGCATGCGCCTGGCGGTGCCATGCTCGCTGGGCTCCTGGTGAGCCGCGCTTGTTCGTCCGAGCAGCTGGCGGCAGCGCACCGCACGCGCGGCAGAGTCTAGGGTGTGACCGCCCTTTGTGACCGCCCGCCTGTAACCCGATGCGCGACATCGCGGCAGGACGCGCTCATTGGGTGGGTGCCAGAGTTGCTGTGTCCGGTCGCGAGCCAGCGGGCGGCCGGACGCTTCCTGCCGGCGGAGCTGCTGCCGCATGCGGCGGCGCAGCTGCTGCCCCTGCTGTGCTGCCGCCCGAGCGCGTGCGCGGCCTGGACACCGCGCTCCTCAACGGGCACACCAGCACCATGCGAGGGACAGTCTTCCTGACGGAGGCGCTGGTGAGCTGCCCGCTGTCTAGCCTCCACCTAACCCTAACCCTACCCTTCCAAGTGATGATCTTCCTGACGGAGGCGCTGGTGAGCTCGCAGGTAAACCCGTGTCTGACCTCCACGGAGCGGCCGTGCTGTGCTATGCGATGTGGGTTGTCAGGTCACTCAGCGCCGGCGCGCAGGGCGCCTGCGGCCAGCTCGCGGCGCACGACAGCGCCCAAGGGTGCAGGGCGCTCGTGCCGGCGTGCGCGGGCCTGGTGCCCTTTGTCGTGGCGGCGCTGCGCAAGCTGGTCGAGTTCTGTGCGCGCCCCCTGCTTCCCGGGGGCGCAGCATGCGTGTGCCGGGGAGCTGCGATGTTGTTGCGACGCTGACATGTCTGAGAGTCTGAGGACGCCCATGACAGCCTGGTGACGTGCACCTGGTCAGGGCGCACGGCACACAAGTGCACACGAGGCCTGAATGCGCCTACAAGCGAGCTCGCGGGCGTGCACGATGCGCGCCGCTGTTCGCCTGGGCGCCTTATTAGCTGATGCAGGAAGTCACCTGACCCTCGCGGCGAGCTGGCATTCCTTGCTCTATCGGCGTTCTTTGTGCATCAGCCCGGCGCGGCCCTGCAGGCGGAGCCTCGCATGACACCCGCTGCGGAGTGGTCATCGACGACGACCAGGAAGTCGTGTACATGGACTGGGCCACGCCAGCGGGGAACTGCATTGCAAGCGCGCTGCGCGGCGTCGCGCAGCTGTTTAGCGCGTCGCGCGCGCTGGCCGGCGCGCTGGAGCGCGCCGGTGCGCTCGGCGCGGCGGAGTGCCTGGCGCGGCGCTTCGCCGACGCGCGCCGGGCGTCAGAGCGTGAGGGCCGGGCGCCCCCTGGGTATGGCTGCATGCGGGACTTGCTGCTCGCCATCGAGCAGCACGTGCTAAGGGTGCGCGCGCGTCGGGCTGCCCTGCTGCTCAATGGCCTGGATGGTTCACGCTGGGCGCTCCTGCGTGCGCTCTGGCTGTGGCCACAAAATCACATGGTTTCCACATTGAGGTGCCCTCAATTTTGGTTGGCGCACGTGCGAGCATTTGGAATTCCGTCTGCAGGCCAGACTGCAGGCCGGACTTTGGGCTGCGGCCGCGCGCGACCTGGCGCCCTCGGAGCAGGATACGAGCAATACAGATACACGCCCATAATGGCCAGGATCGCTGCTGCCTGTGCCGCCTTTGCCGGCAGCGCGCTGCTGGAACCCAGCACATGTGCGTGGCGCTCAAGGAATGCCTCTGCCGTCTGCACAGGCTGAGGCCGAGGGTCGGGAGGCCAATGGTGCGGCGGCGCCACGGTCGGCACGCGCGGCCCGCCCAGCGCCGACCGGCGTGGCGCCCGCCGCCGCGCGCAGTGAGGCCACCGCCGCAGAGGCACCGTCGGAGGCCAGCCTGGAGGACCTGCGCCTGCAGGCGCCCGCGCTGCGCCCCGTGGGCTGCTGGTGGGCGGGGTGCGCGCCGCCCTCGCCACCCGTGCCGCCTGCACGCGCGCATCGGTGCTGACACATCTTCTAATGTTCGCGGAGCTCTGACTCACGAGCGCATGTGTACGCGCAGGTGCCGCAACCTGTCCGGCCCGACGGAGGCGGGCCTGCGGCTGCAGCTGTGCTCCGGCTGCAACACCGCGCGCTACTGCTTACAGGCGTGCCAGAGACTCGCCTGGCGCGCGGGCCACAAGGGCGCGTGCCGGCGCCTGCAAGCGCGCGCCTGACAGCCGCGCCCGCATGGGAGGTGGGGATGTAGGGTGTGACAAACACACATGGTGTAGCCTGCTTCAACATGCTTTGGGTAGGACTTTTTGGGTAGGATGTTGGGTGTGGCATAAACAGGGCTGCGCAGTGTGAGACCATAGCATGGTCTGTGACATGTTCTATGGTGAAGCTGTGCTGACGCAACGTGCGCCTGGCAAGCCTGCCGAAATGGGCTGCTGCATGTGTGAGGGCGCTCGAGTTGGGGGCCCCAGCGCTGGCAGCCGCTGCCACATGCCCTGTGCAGGCGGGCAGTCTCAGCCGGAGTTGGGGTTGCTGCTTTTGGAAGCCTGCGCGCTGCCCGTGGCGTTGCAGGCATGGCGCAGACCGCTCTCGCTGCCTGGCGTACATCAGAAGAGTGTTCTGCCTGCTGACCATCAGCGCACCAGGCACCGTCGCCTCTGCGACCCCTCATCCGGGAGCATCACAGACGCACTAGAGGATCCCAGGCCGCTCAGAGAGCGCAGCTTCTCCACTACGACGAAGATCACCACCGTCTGCGGTCCGATCCGCAGGTACTGCATTAGCCTGCGGTCCAACACATGTTCGTAAATGCAAAGCATGCATGCACCTCTTGGACATACTGGCAAATGGCACAGCACTGAAAGGCAGACGGGCTCTGCCCCAGCATCATGCAGGTGCGCTATTATATTCTGCAAAGTAGCTCTCTGTCGCAATGCGCATCATCTCAACTCAGCATGCCGCTGCCATCCACTGACATGTTTCAGCCTGATACATTCTAGCCTGGGCCCCTAAACCGCACAGCAAAGCAGGGTGAAAGCCATATGCATCAACCGATAACTTACCCTGTTTGCATGTGCCTGCAGAGTCTGGACACTCAGTCTGAATAGAGTTTTAAAATGCTGGTGAGGTACCTAAAGCACTTGCATGGAGATAGTGTTATGCTGCGACCGTAGAGTGTAAATGTCAGACGCCTCCTTACCGCAGCAGTGGCATGCTTGCGCGACCATGGCAGCAACACACTCTCAATTGCATCATAGAGCAGTGACTGCATGCCTGGCAGACCCCAGTATGAGAGGCTTACCATCTTTGTAGCGTTTGAGCTGCCCTGGTTTGCTGACGGATTGCTGCGCGTAGAAGTACTGTCACCAGCCAGGACTGTGCTGACACAAGTGTTGATATTCGCTTCACTGAGCGCTACTTGCTGTCTTCTAAGTACCTGCCATGAGCTCGCAGTGACTGTTCGCACCCCTTCGCTACCGTCTGTGGTGAATACATTCATGTGCCTGACTTGAGCCTGCTTCACATATTAGGCAGAACTGCTCAAGTAGCCTAAACAGGAGTGCGCAGTGTACGACCATGTCAGAGATGTTTGGTATAGGACTGATTGATTGAGCTGTACTCGTGCCGATGTGCGCCCTGGCAAACCTGCCGGACCGGGCTGCTGCGTGTGTGAGGGCGCTCGAGTTGAGGGCCCCAGCCTTGGCAGCCGCTGCCACTTGCCCTGTGCGGGCGGGCGACCTCACGAGTTTTGAGGCTGAAGTCCGGTCTCTCATTGAACCTAAACTCTTGCAGGTTGCCTCAGTGTCAGCTGGCATCACACTACGCGAAGCCAGGTGTGTGTATGAGCACGCAGGGGCAGCCGTGGCCACGCTGGCGAATCTCGTCAGGCGCATAGTGTGGGCCGATCTGTTCAGTGCCTCAAAGACGTATGAAAGCAGATGCGCGGCGCTGGAGCTGGCAGTGGGGGCGCTTTGCACGCTCTGCACTTTGCTCGAGTGCCCTTTCCGCGTGACGCCGGAACCTGACAGCCTCACGGCTGTCTGCGAAGCTGCCCATAGGTGAGCCTGCGCGTACAAGCACTCTTGTCTGCAGCTCCAGCGCACGCAGCTGCCCACTCATTCACCCCTGCTCGACCCACGCAGCGCGTCTTTGTGCATCCAGGTATGCAGAGCTCGACATATATGGCCTGGCTGCCGGCCTGGCCACATCGTGGGCAGTGCTGGCAGCGAGCAAGAAGGACGAGGTGGGGCGAGCGCTGGCTTATGAATTTCTCTACAACTCGACAAACACGCTCCAACAGGTAAGACTTCACCTGTTTGACTTGGGGTGCCCCTGTACCTGCACGGACAGCGGCAAGCCGCTCAGCACAGGCTCAAGAGCAGGCTGCAAGCGGCGCAGGTGGTTGGGGAGTGGTGTGTGGCCGAAGGGAGCGAGGCGTGGGACAAGACTGCTAAGCCATGGTCGGTTGCCCTAGCGCAGTACCACTCCAGCTCTGCAAAGGTGCTGCTGTGGCTCAGAAGTGTAGAACCAGATATCCTATCGCGCTACGCGTTTGTCGAGGGCTCAGCCTTCGCCAACCGCGACAGCGTGCTTGGACCCTCCTCCCGGGTGCGCACGCCTACCCGGCGTCCTGCAGCCCTCGCACTCGGCGCCCGGCAGAGCCTCATGTGCTTTGGCACGCCGCAGCATCTGCTGTGCGCAGCGCGGCTGTACCAGTGCCGGTGCGCGGCCGGCACGGCGCCGCACGCCGCATACCTCAAGGCCTGCTGCACGAGCGACAGCGCCCTCCTGCTCCACGTCTTGGAACAGGCGCTGGCGCAGGGCTGCACTGCGGAGACGGCGCACCCGACACGCGGTGCGCCCTGCTCCGCACCCGCCCGGGGCGCCTGCGCTCGCGTTTGCGTGACGCGAGCGGGCCGGCGCAGGCGGCTCGAGCACTGCGGCCCGTGCGTGGCGGAAAGCCATGCACAGCATAGAGAACATGCTGAGTGCGTACTCCTCGCTGCCCGAGGCGGGCGCGGGCGCGCTCGACCCGGACATGGAGCAGCGGCTGCAGGCGCTGCTGGCCGACGGCGTCCTCCCGCTGCTGCTGCGCTGCCTGAAGGCATGGATGGCCGGTGCGCACCCCCTGCAAAAAAATAAGTTCTCCCGCTGGTCTGGCTGCGCTCGCTCCGCTGCGCTGCCTGCGACCATGACACCTCCGTGTTGCGCTGGCTGCGCGCGCTGCTGCCGCGCCGCCTGGAGCGGCGTGGCAGGCTGGTGCGCGCTCCCCCCCATGCGCTCGCCTGGCTGCTCAGGATGCATTCTGCAGCAAGGTCTCTGGCCAGGGCTGCACCCTGCGCCGGGTGGGACCCAGCAGGAGGTGCGCGCCGCCCGGATTGATCGAGATAGCAGAAGAAAGGGTCAGAGAGGGCTATCTTTGTAACACGTGCGACCCGCAGTCGGCATGCCTTGCGGTTGCTGGCTGACGAGTGCACGCTGCAGCGCCTGCCCTCAGCATTTGCCGTGCTCAGATGCGGGCCGGTCCTTCGGGGCAGCCCCCCAGGGGCAGCGGCGCGCCCCGCGGCCTGCCGACCGGCTGTGCTGACTGCAGGCCAGCGGCAGCGCCCGGACGCCAGCGCGACCCTGTGCGGGGCCACGCTGGGCAAGCTACTGAGCTTCAGGCGCCTGGGCGAGCGCGTGCCGCTGAGGGCGCGCATGCGCGGCGTGCGCTACCTGTACACCCTGCTGCAGGCGGCGGCGCAGCGCGTGGCGGAGCTGGTGCGCGGCGGGAGGGCTTGGATGCCCACAGGCGGCCTGCAGACTTGACGCAGCGCAGTGCACCCATGCTCCCTCATGCTCCCTGACCCATCGCGGCTGCACACATCGGATGGGCGGACGCATGCGTTGCCGCACTCTGTGCGCCAGGCCCGCTCGTGACGGCCGACCTGCGCTCTCGGCGCCTGTGCGCATGGCGCGCGCGCGCATGCACGGCGGTGCTGGCAGCAGACGAGAGCGTGTCATGCAAGGGCTTTGCTATGACGACCTGCAGGTCGCGAAGGTTTCACTTCGTCAATTGCTCGGCACTGCAAGCTTGCAGCCTGTCCGTGGGCCCTGTTGGCGGCCGCGCGGGCCATCGCAGCTGCTTGTCGCAGAGCGCACGTGAGGCCGTGCAGGCCCTACCCTACCATATCCCTACAATACACCCAGTCATACCCTACTCCCGCGCGCAGGAGAGCGCCGCCTCGCCGGACAGCACTGACATGCTGCTGGTGCACGCATACGTGAACCTGGCCAGCCACAAAATGATCTGGGCGCTGCTGGTGCGCCCTCAAATTGTGCCCCTTTTATGATGCATGCGTGCAGCGAGCGCAAGCGCTCTGCTGCAGGGGCCATGCGCGCAAGGTCACGTACAGCGCATGTTCTCGATGCGGCTGCACGACTGTGCGTATACCGCGCATATCAAGAGGGAGCACCCCGTGCTTTGCTAGGCGGCTGGGTCATGGCCTGCATATTTCAGCAGTCGAACACCGCTGTCTGCTGCGGTGCAGTTCAAAGGAGAGGCGTCGCGTGGGGATGCCGAGCGGCGCGAGGGCCTGCTGCCGCTCGCGCTGTCGGCCATGGAGGCCGCAATGAGGCGCCTGCCGGACGCTCTGGGCATTGCAGCTCGATGCATTCCATTGGGGCCGGATGATATAAGCGTCCCAGCGCAGTGCAATCCCAATGATGCTGTGATGCAGGCGCGAAGACGACAGCTCAGTCCATGAGCTCCGATGCCTGCTTTGATTTGGACCCTGCGGCTGGCACGGTGGCTTGCTCCCCGTGCCAGGTAAGAGGGCAAGGGTTGCAGACACGGTGCAGCAACCCTGGGTCTGTGACACAGCCAGAGCGTGCAGGCCATGGCGCACGCGTCCACGGTACTTTTGGCGGCGGGCTCCGCGAAGGCCGTCCCGCCGGCTGCAAAGGCGCTGCTCGCAACGCTGGCCAAGCTGCTCGCGGCCGCGCACGCGCCTGGCGCCGCCCTGCGCGCTGCGCTCCTGGTGAGCCGCGCTCGTTTGTCCGGGCAGCCGGCGGCAGCGCACCTCATGCTCGGCACAGGCTAGGGTGTGAGCGCCCTTTGTGACCGCCCGCCTGCGAACAGCTGTGTGGCAGCGCGGCAGGAGGCGCTCATAGGGTGGGTGCCGGAGCTGCTGTGTTCGACCGCGCCCCAGCGGGCGGCCGGGCGCTTCCTGCCGGCGGAGCTGCTGCCATATGCGGCTGCGCAGCTGCTGCCCGTCCTGCTCCTGCCGCCCGAGCTTGCGCGAGCTGGACGCCGCGCTCCTCAAGCGGCAAATCAACACCATGCAAGTGACGATCTTCCTGGCGGAGGCGCTGGTGAGCTCGCAGGCACCCCCCTGTCTGGCCTCCAATGTTGCGGCTGCGCCGTGCGCCGCGGTGTGGGTTGTCAGGGCACTCAGCGCAGGCGCCTGCCCTCCTCGGGCGCGCAGGGCACCTGCGGCCAGCTCGCGGCGCGCAACAGCTCCCAGGGGTGCAGGGCGCTCGTGCCGGCGTGCACGGGCCTTGTGCCCTTTGTCGTGGCGGCGCTGCGCAAGCTGACCAATTTCTGTGTGCGCTCCCTGCTTCGCACGGCGCGGCATGCGAGTGCCCGGGAGCTGCGCTGTTATTACGCCGCGGACATGTCTGGAGTCCCACGGCAGCCTGGCGACATGCACCTGCTCAGGCCAACACGCTACACAAGCGCAAAAGGGGCTTGGATGCGCCTGCAAGCGAGCTTGCGGGCGTGCACCATGTGCGCCGCTGTCCGCGAGGTGCCTTACCAGCTGCTGCAGGGAATCAATCGACCCCCGTGGCGACCTGGCACTCCTCGGCTCTGTTGGGTGGCGTGTCAGCCCGGGGTTGGCCTGCAGGCGGACCTCCGCATATCACACGCTGCGGAGTGACGGTCGACAGCCACCTGGGTGTCGTGTACAAGGACTGGGCGACGCCAGCGGGATCGAGCGTCGAAACCGCGCTGGGCGCCGTCGCGCAGCTGTTTGGCGCGTCGCGCGCGCTGGCCGGCGCGCTCGAGCGCGCCGGCGCGCTCCTCGCAGCACAGCGCCTGGCGCGGCGCTTCGCCGACGCGCGCCGGGCGTCCGAGCGTGAGGGCCGGGCGGACCCTGGGTATGGCTGCATGCGGAACGTGCTGCTTGCCATCGACCAGCACGTGCTAAGGGTGCGCGCGCGCCGGGCTGCCCTGCTGCTCAAGGGCCTGGGTGGTTCATGCTGCACACTCCTGTGTGCGCTCTGACTGCGGCTACAGCATCACAGGGTTTCCACATCGAGGTGCCCTTGATCGTGCACGCGCGAGAACATATAAACATCCATTCGCGCAGGTCGGACTTTGCGCTGCAGCCACGTACAACATGGCGCTCTGGGAGCAGGATGCGAGCGAGGCAGATACGCGCCCACGACGGCTAGGGTCGCTGCTGCCTGTGCTGCCTTTATCGGCAGCGCGCTGCCGGCACCTAGCACATGTGCGTGACGCTCAAGGCATGCCTCTGCCGCCTGCACAGGCTGAGGCCGAGGGTCGGGAGGCCAATGGTGCGGCGGCGCCACAGTCAGCAAGCGCGGCCCGCCCATCGCCGACCGGCGTGGCGCCCGCCGCCGCGCGCAGTGAGGCCACCGCCGCAGAGGCAGCATTGGAGCCCAGCCTGGAGGACTTGCACCTGCAGGCGCCCGCGCTGCGCCCCGTGGGCTGCTGGTGGGCGGGGTGCGCGCCGCCCTCGCCGCCCGTGCCGCTTGCACGCGCGCATCGGTGTTTGGCACCTTGTCTGATGTTCGCGGAGCTGTGACTCACGAGTGCGCCTGCATGCGCAGGTGCCGCAACCTGTCCGGCCCGACGGAGGCGGGCCTGCGCCTGCAGCTGTGCTCCGGCTGCAATATTGCGCGGTACTGCTCACCTGCGTGTCACAAGGCGGCCTGGCGCGCGGGTCACAAGGGCGCATGCCCGCGCCTGCAGCCGCGCGCCTGACAGGCGCAGCCAAACGGGTGGTAGGGAAGTAGGCTATAACAAACACAGGTGTACCCTGCTTCACGTGTAATGAATGCTTAGGGTTTTTGGGTAGGGGACTCTGGCCTAAACAGGCTGCGCAGTGTATGACCATAGCATGTTTTGTTTTTCTTCTTATTGCTGTGCTTGGCGCAATGTGCGCCCTGGCAAGCCTGCCGGACCGGGCTGCTGCGTGTGTAGGGCGCTCAAGGTGGGGCCCCAGCGCTGGCAGCCGCTGCCACATGTGCTGTGCGGGCGGTCAGTCTCAGCCAACGTTCGGTTGCTGCTTCCCGGAGCCTGCGCGCCGCCAGTGGCGCAGCAGGCATAGCGCAGACCTCCCTCGCTGCCCAACGTACACAGGAACAGCATTCCGCATGCTGACTATTACCAGCGCACCAGGCACCGTTGCCTGAGCAACATATCACCTGGGAGCCTCACAGACGCTAGAAGGACCCCAGGCCGGACAGAGAGCGCAGCTTCTCCATGACGACGAAGATCACCACCGTCTGGGGTCCGAGCCGCACGTACTGCACCAGCCTGCGTTCCATCACATTGTGTGTCATTGCACAGCGTGCATGCACCTCATGGAGCACGTTGGCGAATGGTCGCACGCAGCAGCAGCACGTGAGGGTCAGACAAGCTTGGCTCCAGGATCATGCAGCTGCGCCACATAGCAATGTAGCTCTCGCTCGCACTGCGCATAATCAACTCGATACAGTTACTTCGCTACTGCCGAACACTGGTATGTTGCAGTGTGGGCCCCAGCTCTGCACAGCCATGCGGTGCGGAAAGCGCGCGCGCACCAGCCCTTCAGCAGCCCCATCGGGCCGTCGCTCCTGACGATCGCGGCAGCGCATGCCAGGGCGCTGCTGTACCTCACTCCGCCTGCCGCGCATGCGACAGTGAGCAGCCTACGCCGCTGCTGCTGCGGGTCGCGTCGCTTCAGGTGAGCATGCTGCGCAAGCTCTGAATACTTTTCCACAGAGCCGCGGGCGGCCATGCTGCGCCCATGCTTCAAGGTATCACATAAATCTGCCTGGCCACGCCGCAGTGCGAACAACTTTGAGCATGGCTGGGGCGCCAGTCACTTGCAGACGCGCTCCGAGCTGCCTCACAACAGGGTGTCAGAGATGCAAGGATACACAGAGATGCAAGAATACACAGAGCTGCAAGAATACGCAGAGACACCCGTCCGCGCCTGCAAACATGTTGGTCTTCACGACGTCCACGGGCGTGGTGGCGGTGGTGGTGGCCAGGCCGGTCAGCATGCTGGCGCACAGGTGCGTGGCCGGGCCGTCGGCCATGCCCGACGCGCGCATCCACCAGCGCTTAGTGCCGTCGTACACTGCGCATTGCACCGACGTCAGCACCGCCGCGCGCGCCTGCACCGGCCCCGGCCACGTCAATGGCCCCCACAGGAAGCGTGCAGGTGCCGCCAGGGCTTGCCACCAGGCTCCTCTGTGTGTTCGAGCCAATCATATGACTGACGTCAGCACCGCCCCGCGCGCCTGCACTGGCCCCAGCCACGCCAATGCACCCCTCTGGCAGGCCCAGCGTGCAGGTACCGCCAGGGCTTGCCACCAGGCTACTGTGTGTATTCAAGCCACTCACGTGTATGCCGGCTCTGCTGCTGTGTTGGTCATCCAGTGCACAAGTGCGAGCCATGCGCGGCTGCTGGCAGTCCTGTGTGGAGCGCGGCTGAGCAGGGCTGTGCATTACAAGCGCAGCAGTGGCACCCGCCGGTCATGGGCCACGCGCAAGCTGGGGTGGCCCAGGCCGTCACCATGCTCGGCGTGGAGCCGACCCACAGGCCGCGCAGGCCCTGCTCGCGCACGGCGTGCCGGATCACGTCGGCGCTGCTGCGGTATGGGTTGCCCTTGGCCTGCAGCCGCGTCTGCGCCAACGACGCCAGAGCTTGCAGTCCACCACGGGCCACAGTCTTGCACGCGCTGCAAGGCTTGCTGTGGCGATTGCGTCCACGACGGGCAGGCCTCCGCACCTTTACAAGGTCGAGGGGGTTGGTCACTGCGGCAGCGAGGGCGCCGCTGATGCAGCCGGCGGTCAAGTTGCGCAGCAGCGAGTTCCCCTCGTCCCCTCGCGCGAGCAGGCCCTTTATGGGGCCGTATGCGCCCAGGCGCGCGCCTGCCGCAGGTGCACCGGGCCTGGAAAGCTGCTGCAGGTGCAGACAAGAGCAGGTCTGCGGCATCTAGACGCAGCTTGCCCTGTCGCTGGGGTGGCTCACCCCCATAGGCTAGGCCACGCATGAGAGACGGGAACAGGCCGGAGTACAGTGCGAGCACGCCCTCGTTCCGCACGAGATTGACAGCGGTGGCAACCTGCGCGAGCCACTGTGTTGGTGTGCTACAGTGCATTTGAGTAGCAATCAACATGGGGCATGAGGCCAATGCAGCGCCGGCTAGGCGAAAGGCCCCACTGAGCTAGAGCGTGCTTGCGCTGGAGGCATTGTAAAGGACCAGGACCCGCACTGAGCCCGGCGCGGCGGCCTCCGCGCCAAAGCTCGCCTTTTGCAGCTGCATACGGACTTTCACCACATCGGCTGGGATGGTCACGACATTGGCTGCGCTGACGGACAAGCCGCTGGTCAGGAACTCCAGCAGCAAGCGGGGGCGCTTGCGCTCGCGTGCAACTGCAGAGCCGCCTGCCCCAGCCATGTTCGGCGTGTTTTGGGGGGCAGGCGGCGCGCTGTGAGCACCCGCTCGCCGGCCACAAGAGAGAGGAGGGGGAGGGGGGACAGCGACAGTACTTCAGGCAAACTGCATAGGTTGCGCCTGAGCTTGAGGCAATACACAGACCAGACCGAGAAGTGGAGGTTGAGCTGCTACACACGCAAATCTGAGTTTCTCCTAATCATGAAAGGCTTCTGGTTTGTATCCATATCCTGGGCATAGGCTTCTGCCTAGGGTAACGACCACCCAGGTACAGCCGGGGAAGGCCGTGCCTCGCCCCATGGCATTGCAGCAAAACATTGAATGATCAGCGCATCTGTCATGCACACAGAACATGTGCCGTTACAATGCCGGGTACCCATAGTTCTCCTGCCCAATGGCAACATGTATCGTGGTGAGCTGCTTGCATGAAGAGGCTTACATGGCGCCTCCTCTCACCAGATAGTGGCGACGGGACATCAACAGTGCGCCAGCACACTTCATACGCAGTTTGGTAGCTCTTTGCCATTGGGTGGCAATCCGTGCCTGCCACGCGCTACCTTGACAAGCCCCGGTGCATGCTCCCGTCCTCCGCCCTGCAGCGCCCGCCCGCCACGCAGGCCCGCCACGCAGGCAGTCCACAGGCCGGCCTGCCGCGCACCAACACCCCCAGCCGAGCCCGCGCCGCTCATCGGCCCTGGAACTCGCAGACGGGGAACTGGTCCCGGGCCTCCTGCAGCGTGTGCTTGGTCGGCTGCGCGCCCGCGCCGCTCACTGGCCCTGGAACTCGCAGTCGGGGAACTGGTCGCGGGCCTCCTGCAGCGAGTGCTTGGTCTCCTCCTGCCAGAAGTTGATGACCTCGGTCGTCTTGTTCAGCAGCAGCACCTTGTCCCTGCCGCCGCGCGCCGCCCCGGTCGGCGCGCCGCGTGGCCGGCCAGCGCGCTCGGCCACATGGGGCGCACGCACGCGTGAACGCACGGCGGCCACGGTGGGCCCCACAGGTACTGCTGCAGATTGGACGTACACCCGCTTGACCGCGTTTCGGCGAACACTCGCTTCCTGCACAACGTACGATGCTCCAAAGCATGTGTCGCTTGCAGCCGTGCTGCTCCCGGGTGAGCGTGCCGCTGCCAAGCAGGCGAGTGCGGGGGCGCACCGCTCGGACACCCAGGGCTTCGCCTCCAACGCGGCCTTCAGCTCCTCCCAGGCGTCCTTGGTGGGCCAGAAGTAGTACTCTGTCAGCGGGCTCC
>JAABUV010002285.1_pt1 | contig 26289 bp, 21 predicted proteins | sample 5559971 | NCBI WGS metagenome assembly JAABUV01 (sample SAMN10711881, study PRJNA513362) | rock metagenome | isolation source: Antarctica rocks | place: Antarctica: Victoria Land, Knobhead nord | collected 2015-12-19
CGGGGCCGTGACGCTTAACCCCGAGCGCGACATCGTCGTCCAGACAGCCACCGTGCAGACACTGATGACACCCGGATAAGCACACGTCGTTACGAGACCCGCGCGGCAACCCCTTTGACACTCACCGTGACCTTGCCGTCTTCAGGCGGCGGGCATCAGGACGTGGTCGACGACCTGGATCACGCCGTTGGACTGGTTGACGTCGGAGATGGTGATGTCGGCGGTGCCGCCCTTGGCGTCGCGGACGGTGATGTTGCTCGAGCCGTTCATCATGAAGGTCAGCGGCTCGCCCTGCAGGGTCTTGAGCTCGGCGCGGCCGTGGCCGGCGAGGATCAGGGCGCGCAGCTTGGTGGTGGAGTAGTCGCCGGGGACCACGTGGTAGGTCAGGATCGTGGTCAGCATCGCCTTGTTCTCGGGCTTGACCAGGGTGTCGACGGTGCCGGCGGGCAGGTCCGAGAACGCCTCGTTGGTGGGGGCGAACACGGTGAACGGACCCTTGCCGGAGAGCGCGTCGACCAGGCCGGCGGCCTTGACGGCGGCGACCAGCGTGGTGTGGTCGGCGGAGTTCACGGCGTTGGCGACGATGGTCTTGGCGGGCGACATGGCCTGGCCGCCGACCATCACGTCGGACTGCGCGGCGTGGCTCTGCATGGCGCCGGAGTGGGCCATCTGCGCGAAGGCGGGGGTGGCGAGGGCGAGGGCGGTGGCGGCGAGCAGGGTGGTGCGGCGGATCATCGAAGCAATCTCCGGTTGTGGCGCGGTTGGCATGGCCACGTGCCGGGTTATCGTCGCGAGGGGGGGGATTGGATGCATAAGCCTTAGCGGCGCTAATTGGCGTAAGGCATAAATTATCGAGTTAATAAAAGGTGATTCACAAAGATAATCAGTAACTTACCAACTTTTATTAATTTATTAGGTTACAGGTTAAGAAATATAAATAAAAGAGAGACGGTTGTATTTTCAATATAAGAAAGTAGTTTCACAGATTGAAATCTTACTTGTATTTTGCCTAATCGATTGATATTTCCTCTCTGTTAATTCTTTTACTAGTAAAAAGACGATCTCACCCACTCTATCTTTAAACTCTCATGTATATAAGTCCTTGAACATCTGACAGGTGATCCATAGAGTTGATCTTTTAACAATATGGTTACACGATCCCTGCTTAAGACAGAAGATATCATACCTCATTCAAGTACAGCATTCTGTCGCGCTCAGTGAGCTTTTTCGTCCGCGTGACCAGTGCGAAAACCTTCATCATCAGGAATTGCAAGAACAACTACAAAAGCAGCCTCTGATCTGACACGCTCAAATTTCTCAATAGTATTTTGTCCATCTGATGGTAATAGTCAATAATTAGCACAGTAAGTCTCCACCTTCTAAACGTAGCTTCAGGCTTAGTATTAGCTGACGTGTCATATTCATATACAACTCTATATTGCGATTACGTAGTACTCATGATATTATTACAAAACTGTTACGATTTTGAACTGTTTGACTTCTTGTCCAAACAACACTTCGTTGAGGCTTGATTTTCCTTGGATAACTAGTCTTCCGGAGTCGAAAACACAAGCAATTTCACCTTCTTCATAACGAATTTGTCGTTCTAAGTCGTTACCAAGTCTATCCTCAAATACAATAAGGAGTCTATTTTGTTGAAGAATATCTCAGGCGCTTTCTAAAGTCCAGCCTGTCACATTTTCCTCTGGAACTGCAAGTTTCTATCTAAATATTAAGATGGGATCAAAGGGCCGCCGGCCCTTTGCGGGTCTGGGCGGAGCCCAGCCTTGCTTGGCGGCGGCCCTTCCCGGCCCTACGCGGCGAGCCTGGCCTGCAGGTCCGGGTGCACGGTGAAGCTCGCGGCGGTCTTGGCGCGGATGTCGTCGAGCGTGACGTCCGGCGCGATGTCGACGAGCGTGAGGCCCGGGCGGACCCCGTCCTTGGCGACGTCGAACACGCCGAGGTCGGTGACGATGACGTCGACCACGCCGGCGCCGGTGAGCGGCAGGGTGCAGCGGGGCAGGATCTTGGCCTCGCCCTTGGCGGTGTGCTCCATGAGCACGACGATGCGTGGCACGCCGGCGACGAGGTCCATCGCGCCGCCCATGCCCTTGACCATCTTGCCCGGCACCATCCAGTTGGCGAGGTCGCCGTTCTCCGCGACCTGGAGCGCGCCGAGCACGGAGAGCTGGACGTGGCCGCCGCGGATCATGGCGAACGAGGTGGCGCTGTCGAAGAAGCTGCTGGTGGGCAGCAGGGTGACGGTCTGCTTGCCGGCGTTGATCAGGTCGGGGTCCTCGTCGCCCTCGTAGGGGAACGGGCCCATGCCGAGCATGCCGTTCTCGCTGTGCAACGAGATCGTCATGCCCGGCGGGATGTGGTTGGCCACCAGCGTCGGGATGCCGATGCCGAGGTTGACATAGAAGCCGTCCTGCAGCTCGGCCGCCGCGCGGGCGGCCATCTGGTCACGGGTCCAGGGCATGTCAGGCGGCCTCCCTCTTGCGGGTCGTGCGCTGCTCAATGCGCTTGCCAGCCGAGCCCACCACGACCATGCGTTGCACGAAGATTCCGGGCGTGACGATGACGTCGGGGTCGAGCGAGCCCTGGGGAACGAGTTCCTCGATCTCGGCGACGGTGACGCTGGCGGCGGTGGCCATCACCGGGTTGAAGTTGCGCGCGGCCATGCGGTACACGAGGTTGCCCTCGGGGTCGCCGCGCCAGGCGTGGATCACGGCCAAGTCGGCGCGCAGGCCGGTCTCCATGATGTGGTCGTGGCCGCCGAAGGAGCGGGTCTCCTTGCCCTCGGCGATCGCGGTGCCGGCGCCGGTGCGGGTGTAGAAGGCGGGGATGCCGGCGCCGCCGGCGCGGATGCGCTCGGCGAGCGTGCCCTGGGGGTTGAACTCGATCTGCAGCTCGCCGGCCAGGTACTGCTGCATGAACAGCTTGTTCTCGCCGACGTAGGAGCTGATCATGCGCGCGATCTGGCGGGTCTGGAGCAGTTCTCCCAGGCCGCCGTCGTCGACGCCGGCGTTGTTGGAGACCACGGTGAGGTCGCGCACGCCGGACTCGCGGATCGCGGTGATCAGGGCAGACGGGATGCCGCACAGGCCGAAGCCGCCGGAGTGGATCAGCATGCCGTCGCGCAGCAGGCCGGCGAGCGCGCTGGCGCCGTCGGGGTGGATCTTGTCGACGGCCATGGCCGCGCTCCCTCCGCAGTTTGTTGCGCGCACCGTGGCATGAGGGGCGGGAGGAAGGAAGGCGAGGCAAGGTTGAGGCTCTGCCTCAAACTCCGCCAGGGGCGAGCCGCCCCTGGACCTGCCTTCCTCAGTAAGGCCAGTCCAGGGCGGCTCGCCCTGGCGGGTCTGGGCAGAGCCCAGCCTTGCCTGCTGCCTTCGCTCTCAGTTCGGGAGGATGCCGTGCTGGCGGAGGAAGCCGAGCAGGGGGGAGCATGGGCAGGCCCAGGATCGCGCTGTGCTCGCCGTCGATATGCTCGAAGAGCTGGAGGCCGGGGCCTTCGAGGCGGTAGGCGCCGACGCTGGACAGCACGGCGTCGCCCTCGGTGTCGAGGTAGGCGTCGAGAAAGGCGTCGGAGAAGCGGCGCATGGCGAGGCGGGGGGTGGCGACGTGGTGCCAGAGTGGTGCCAGACCTCGATGCCGCCGCGCAGGCAGGTCACCGCGGTGTGCAGGGTGTGGGTGCGGCCGCGCAGGTGGCGCAGGTGGGCGCGGGCCTCGGCGCGGGTGGCGGGCTTGTCAAACCAGGCGTCGCCGCAGGTCAGGAGCTGGTCGGCGCCGATCACCAGCGTGTCCTCTCCCGCGGGGTCGGCGGCGTGGGCGTAGATGGCCTTGAGGGTGGCGAGCATCAAGGCGGTCCCGGAGGCGGTGGCGCCCTCGGCGCGGGCGGACTGCTTCAGGGCGGCCTCGTCGATACGGGCGGGGCGGGCAGTGGCGCGCAGGCCGGCGGCGTGCAGCAGGGCGAGGCGGGTGGCGCTGGCGCTGGCGAGAATCAGGGAAGTCGGGGACTGGAGCATGGGAGGTTGGCCTTGCGGGTGAAAGGGAGGCTTTGCCTCCTGGATCCCGCTCGGGGCGAGGCTTGAGACTCCTCTTGCTGGCATAAATCGGTTTCCAAAGGGCTCGCCCTTTGGCGGGTCCGGGCAGAGCCCGGCCTCGCTTCCTGCGCGTCCTGCGCGCTGCCCTTGACCCCGCCCCGCGTGGTGCCGGACAAGCGGGGGATGCAGCGCATCCTCTCCGGCATCCAACCGTCCGGCACCCTTCATCTCGGCAACTACCTGGGCGCGGTGCGGCGCTGGGTGTCGCTGCAGGCGGATCACGAGTGCCTGTACTGCCTGGTGGACCTGCACGCGATCACGGTGTGGCAGGAGCCGGACGCGCTGCGGCGCCAGGTGCGCGAGGCGGCGGCGACGCTGATCGCGAGCGGGATCGATCCGCAGGCGCACGTGCTGTTCAACCAGTCGGCGGTGAGCGCGCATGCGCGGCTGGCGTGGGTGTTCAACTGCGTGGCGCGGATCGGCTGGCTGAACCGGATGACGCAGTTCAAGGACAAGGCGGGCGGCGACCGCGAGGCGATGTCGGTCGGGCTGTACGCGTATCCCGACCTGATGGCGGCGGACATCCATGCGTATCACGCGACGCGGGTGCCGGTGGGCGACGACCAGCGCCAGCACCTGGAGCTGGCGAACGACATCGGGGCGAAGTTCAACCACGATTACGGGGTGGAGTTCTTCCCGGTGATCGAGCCGCTGATCGGCGTGGTGGCGGCGCGGGTGATGAGCCTGCGCGACGGGGCGCGCAAGATGAGCAAGTCCGACCCGTCGGACCAGAGCCGGGTGAACCTCACCGACAGCGCGGACGAGATCGCGCTCAAGGTACGCCGGGCGCGGACCGACCCGGACGCGCTGCCGTCGGAGGTCATGGGATTGGAGGGGCGGGCGGAGGCGCGCAACCTAGTGGGGATCTACGCGGCGGTGGCGGGGCGCGAGCCGGCGGACGTGCTGCGCGAGTTCGGCGGGCAGGGCTTCGGGACGTTCAAGGGCGCGCTGGCGGACCTGCTGGTGGCGCACCTGGCGCCAATCCGCGAGGAGACGGCGCGGCTGTTGGGCGATGTGGGGCACATCGACGCGGTGCTGCGCGACGGCGCGCGACGAGCGGCGGCGGTGGCCGACCCGATCGTGGCGGAGGCGGAGCGGATCGTGGGCTTCCTGCGGTAGGGGTGGGGACGGTGGAAGCGGTCACGGTGGTGAGCCTGTTCGCGGCGACGCTGTCCACGGTCAGCTTCGTGCCGCAGGCCTGGGCGATCATCCGCTCGCGCAGCACGGAGGGCATCTCGCTGAGGATGTACCTGATCACGGTGGTGGGGTTCGTGGCCTGGCTCGCCTACGGGGTGCTGGTGCGGCAGTGGGCGATCGTGGTGCAGAACGTGGTGTGCCTGGGGCTGTCGTCGTTCATCCTGACGATGAAGCTGCTGCCGCAGGCGAAGAAGGAGGCGGTGGCGGACGCGCTCACGCCCGACGCGATGCGGGACGAGGAGGAGCGGACGCCGAGCAAGCAAGGTTGAGGCTCTGCCTCAAACTCCGCTCAAGGCAAGCCTTGAGAATCCCCTTCTTAGACTCGTTTCCGGCCAAGTCTACACCGCGTAACCCGGCACGGTCATGGGTGACCGCCACACCGGCCGCACAGGCTACGAACAGTCGGTGTGAAACGAGTCTAAGTCAAGGGATCAAAGGGCCTCGGCCCTTTGCGGGCTTGGGCAGAGCCCAACCTTGCCTGACTGCGGCTTCTCGCCGTCAGGCAAGGCAGGCCGGGGCGGCTACAGGCGGGGCCGCCAGTCGGAGCGGGCCAGCTCGAACTGCGTCTCGTCGCTGGCGCCGCCCTTGAAGAAGTCGGCCCGCTCGATCGTGCGGACCGCAGTGAACCCCGTTGCTTCGAGCAGCGCCCGCGACGCCCGGTTGCGCGTGTCCACCAGGGCCTGGGCCAGGGTCACGCGCCCGGAGGCGAACACGAGGTCGAGCGTGGCGGCGAGCGCCGCGCGGCCGATACCCTGGCGCCAGAACGTCGGGAAGACGTGGTAGGCCACGGTGGCGCGCCCGCCCTGCACCGTCGCCTGGGTGGTGCCGAGGAACGTGCCGTCGGCCTGGCGCCGGACGACCCAGTTGAACCAGAGGGCTGACCCGTCCGCGGAGCGCCCGGCGGCCAGGCGACGGTAGCGGGCCTGCAAGGTTTGCAGGTTGGCGGGCGGGTCGTCGGGCAGGAAGGTGTAGGCGGCGGGGTCGGACAGGCCCTCGAACATGGCGGGTGCGTGGTCGGGCGTGAGGGGTTCCAGCCGGATCATGGGCGGCGCGACCGATCCACGGTGCAGGGGCGCAGCGGCGGCATGGGGCGGCCTTCGTTCTCTGGCTGGAGGGTGTCGCGGAGGTTGGTGCGCGCACGAGGGGCTTCGGGGGAGCGGGGCGAGAGTAGCCGCTTCCGGCGGCGCGCCCAAAGGGGGCGCGGTGGCGGGCCTGTGCCGGGTCGGGCGTGCCTGCGGCCGGGTCTGGGCCGCACCGGGACCCGGCCCGGGAATTCCGGAAGCGTTAATCAGACGCGGGTATGCATGGGGGTCTGAACAGGCCGCCTCGGGCGGGTCGGAGCCACAATGGCGTTCTTCCGCGCCGCGTTCCTGGCGTGTCCGGTCCTGATGCTGGCGGCGGGTCCGGCGCGGGCGCAGGGCGGGTGGTCGCCGTCGCTGCTGGTCAAGGGGGGCACGCTCGGGTTCGGTCCGGAGCTGGACGTGCGCGTGCCGGCCACGCGGTTCGGGGTGCGGGCCGACATCGACGGACTCGGCTTCGGCGTCGCGGACCTGCTCGACGGGAGAATCGCGCACAGCGAGCGCGCCTATGCCTACGACGCGAGGCTGCGCTACGGCGGCACGGTGCGGCTGCTCAACGGCGGGCTGACCGGAGACTGGTATCCGTTCGGGGGCCGGCTGCGGCTGTCGGCCGGCGTGGTGGTGAACGGCAACCAGGTCGACGCGCACGCGCAGCCGATGGGCACGCTGCGGCTGGGGCACGCGGCCGTCGCGGGGGGCGCGCCCGGGCGGATCGACGCGCGCGCCACGTTCAACGCCGTGACGCCGGTGGTGGGGCTCGGGTACAGCGCGCTGGTGTTCGGGCGGGTGCGGGTGTCGCTCGACGTGGGGGCGATGGTGCAGGGGAACCCGCATCTGTCGTACACGATGAGCGGGGCGTTCACGCGGCTGCCGTCGGTCGCGGCGGACGCGGAGCGCGAGCGGCGACGCATCCAGCGGGAGGTGAACCACCCGGTGTATCCCGTGGTGATGCTGGGGATCGGCTGGCAGTTCTGAGACGGGCGCGCAGGGCTCCGCCTCCATCGCCCATCTCGGCAACCCAGGCAGGCCGCGATGCCCGGACCCGCCGAGGATTGTCTCTTCCCAGCGTAGGAGTTTTGGAAACCGACTTACCTAAGTGATGGATTCCAAAAGCGAGCCTTTGGCGAAGTTTGAGGCAGAGCCTCAACCTTGCCTGCTTATGCCGCCTCGCCCGCGCACCAGCCGCTCGACCAGGCCCACTGGAAGTTGTAGCCGCCGAGCCATCCGGTGACGTCGACCGCCTCGCCGACGACGAACAGGCCGGGAACGTCGTTGGCCGCCATGGTGCGCTGCGACAGGGCACGAGTGTCGACGCCGCCGCGAGTGACCTCGGCCTTGGCGTAGCCCTCGGAGCCGGTGGGCGTGACCTGCCAGGCCTTGAGGCGGGCGGCGAGCGCCGTGAGGGCGCGGTCGGGGGTGTCGGCGAGGTTGCGCGGCCTGGGTTCCGCGGGCGCGAGGGCGTTGGCGAGGCGCTGGGGGAGGATCTCGGCGAGCACGGTACGCAGCTCGGCGCGTGGGCGGGTGCGCTTGCGGCCGAGGAGGAAGGCCGCCGCGTCCTGGCCGGGGAGCAGGTCAAGGGTGATCGCGCCGCCGGGGCGCCAGCACGAGGAGACCTGCAGGATCGCGGGGCCGGACAGTCCGCGATGGGTGAACAGGGTGGCCTCCTGGAAGCTGTGGCGGCCGGCGCGGGCGCCCGTGCCGGCACCCATGCTGACGCTCGTGCTGGCGCCCGTGCTGACCAGGGTGTCGAGCGCCACGCCGCTGAGCGGCTGCATCAGGGCGAGGTCGTCGCCGCCGAAGGTCATCGGCACCAGCGCGGGCGCGGTGGGGGTTACGGCGAGGCCGAAGCGCCGGGCGGCGTCGAGCGCGAAGCCGGTGGCGCCCATCTTCGGGATCGACAGGCCGCCGGTGGCGAGCACCAGGCTCTCGGCGGAGATCGCGCCGGCGTCGGTGTCGATACGGAAGCGATCGGAGCGCGCCAGCTCGGTGGGGCGGGTGGAGAGGCGGATGGTGACGCCGGCGGCCTCGCACTCGGCGAGCAGCATGGCGACGATGGCGCGCGCGGAGCCGTCGCAGAACAGCTGGCCCAGGGTCTTCTCGTGCCAGGCGATGCCGTGGCACTCGACCAGGGCGATGAAGTCGGCGGGAGTGTAGCGGCGCAGCGCGGAGCGGCAGAAGGCGGGATTGTCGGACAGGAAGCGGTCCGGGGCGGCGTCGCGGTTGGTGAAGTTGCAGCGGCCGCCGCCGGAAATCAGGATCTTGGCGCCGGCCTCGGCGGCGTGGTCGAGCACCAGCACGCGCCGGCCGCGGCGGCCGGCGGCGATCGCGCACATCAGGCCGGCGGCGCCGGCGCCGATCACAACGACGTCGTGCTGTTCCATGGGGCGGCATGTGGGGCGGGGTGGCGGGCGGAGCCAGGGGGCGGGCGCGAAGGAAGGAAGCAAGGTTGAGGCTCTGCCTCAAACTCCGCCGAAGGCAAGCCTTTGGAATCCATTACTGAAGCAAGTGGTTTCCAGAGGATCCATGCTTGGGGGAGGAGCCTTCGACGGGTCCGGGCGTAGCTGCCCAAGGATTTCGACGGCCCGCTTGGGACGTTGGAATGGGCAGCGCAGGGAGACCCGGCCTTGCCTGCCGCCGCGTCGCTGGGCTTTCTGCTCCGGCCTGGGGGCGAACGTGGGAGGCTGGGACGGATGAGGTGGCTGGCACTGGCCTGCGGGCTGTTCGCGGCGGGCGCGTTCGGGCTCTACCTGCTCGTTGCGGGCCACAGGGCGGACCTGTCCAGGATGCCGAACGAGGCGCCCGCCAGGCCAGCCGTGTCGACGGAAGCCGGGCCGGCGCCGCAGTCATCCCCGCCGGCCGACCCCGTGGCCGCGCCGCCGGCCGGCGGCGTGCCTCCGACCGACGCCACGGCCGGCCCCGTGTCCACGGATCCGCTCGCCGCCGCGGTGGAGCGGCTGCGGGCCGGACTTCCCGCGACGCCCCCGCAGCCCGCGCCCGACGGGACGGCGGCGGCCGGCGCGCAGGGCACGCCCGCCGACCAGGCGGGGGATGCCGCGTCCTCCGCCGCGGCGCAGGACGATCCGGGTCCGCTGGATAATCCCGCGGTGTCGTCGTCCGAGGCCGCGGGGCCGCCCGCCGGCGCCGAGCCCCCTGTCAGGCCGGGGCGGCACGTCACCGCGCTGGGCGTGCGCTGGGCGCTGTCGGTCGCGGGCGGCAGGCCGTCGCTCGTGGTCCAGCTCGGCGACGGGGGAGAGGCGCATGTGCAGGTGGCGCCCGAGTTCCTCGCGCTGAACATCCATGCGATGAGCCGCAACGTCGAGAACGTCCGGTTCCTCATCCTGCACGACTACCTCGGCCGCCCCGGCGACTACCTGTTCACGCCGGACGGCAAGCTGGCCCGCCTGTAGCGGGGCGGGCCGGACCGGCTGGAGCGGACGGCAGGCAAGAAGCAAGGCCGGGCTCTGCCCGGACCCGCCATGCCTGAGGCCTTTGGAAACTCCTATTTAGAGCATCTTCAGGTCTGTCGGGTTCGGCCGCTATCCGAGCTCGCCTGGTGATGACGCCCTATCAGGGTCTGCTCCACCTTCGGCCATCCTCAAACCTGTGCAACCCGAAAATGCTCTAAGTGATGGATTTCAAAGGCTTGCCTTTGGCGGAGTTTGAGGCGGAGCCTCAACCTTGCTTCCCGTTCCCCGCGGCCCGCTCAGCCTCGCGTCAGGGCGATCGCGGCGAGCTGGGGGAGCAGCACCAGGGCGCCGCTGCCGAGACTGACCAGGACCACCAGCAGCGCGGCGCGTCCGCCCGGGAGCTTCAGGGCGTGGCGGGCGATGAACCAGTTCAGCCACAGCCAGTAGGCGACCACGGCCAGCAGGACGAGGGGGGTCGCGAACGCGGCACCGCCGCCGGTGGCGGCGCGGACGACCAGCAGCAGCACGGCGACCAGCATCGGCAGCGCCCACTGGCACCAGTTCACCGACACGGCGTAGCGCAGCCACTCGCGCTCGCGGCCCCAGCGCGCGGCGAGGGCGTGCGACAGGACCGGGGGCGCCAGCAGGCCGACCACGGCGACGGCCAGGCTGCGGGATGCGTCGGGGTTACCGCCCGCCGCCATCAGCAGGGCCAGCAGCAGCAGCGGCAGCAGCGAGCCCAGGAAGCCGACGACCGTGGCGTTGAAGCTGTCGAGGCCGTCGGCATGGCCGCACGCGAGGCGCCAGAGGCCGCGGGCCACGGCGCCGAGCGACGGGCGGCCGGGCGAGGAGGAGCCGGGCATGAGGCGACCGGGCGAGGGGGGGGTGGGATCGCGGGGGTCATTCGGGCCGGGCGGGCCGGGCGGGCCGGGCGGGCCGGGCGGGTCGCGCGGCGCGGAGCGGGGCGGAGCCGGGCGGGGGTCGGAGCCGGGCTGGCGGGACGGATTGGGACGGAAGGGGTTGAGCGCCTGGAACGGGCTGGCGGGCCGGGCCGGGCGGCGGGGGCGGTTCCACACGTCGTTCGGCGCCACGAAGGGCGGGCCATCGGGCCGGCCCGCGGGCGGGTCGCGGTCGGAGGGCGCGTCGGCGGACCCGCGCGCGGGGTTCGCGGCGTCCTCGGCGGGGCCGGGGCGGACGCGGGCGGCAGGGGGCAGGCGGGCGCGGAGCCCGGCGGGCAGCAGCGCGCGCAGGCGCGCGCCCAGGCGGGAGCGGGCGTCGCCGGCGGGGTGCTGGCCCGTGGGGCGCTCGGGGGGCGTCACGGCACGAATTCGGCGAGGATCGCGGCGTAGCAGGCGGCCAGCGCGCGCAGGTCGGCGAGGGGCACGCGCTCGTCGACGGCGTGCATGGAGGCGCCGACCAGGCCGAACTCCGCGACGGGGCAGTGGGCTGCCACGAAGCGGGCGTCCGAGGTGCCGCCGGCGGTGTCGCGGCGCGGGCGGCGGCCGAGGCTGCGCTCGATCGCGTCGCACAGGCGCTCGACCAGCGGGCTGGGGGTGGTGAGGAACGGTTCGGCGTTGGCGTGGGCGTCGAGGGTGGCGTCGGGCGCGTGGCGGCGCAGCGTGTCGCCGAGCCAGGCTTTGAGCGAGGCGCCGGTGTGGCGATCGTTGAAGCGGATGTTGAGGCGCGCTCTGGCCTCCGCGGGTATGACGTTGAAGGCGGGGTTGCCGACGGCGAGGTCGACGACCTGCAGCGCGGAGGGGGCGAACCACTCCGTGCCGGCGTCGAGTGGCTCGGCGAGCAGGGCGTCGAGCGTGCGCAGCAGGCGGTGCACGGGGTTGTCGGCGCGCCCGGGGTAGGCGGCGTGGCCCTGGCGACCGCGCACGGTCAGGGTGGCGTTGAGGCTGCCACGGCGGCCGATCTTGACCGTGTCGCCCAGCGCGGCGGGGTTGGTGGGCTCGCCGACCAGGCAGAGATCGGGGATGTGGCCGTGCGCGGCCATCCAGTCGAGCACGCGGGTGGTGCCGTCGGTGGCGGAGCCTTCCTCGTCGCCGGTGACGAGCAGGCTGACGGAGCCGGCGCGGGGGGTGGCGAAATGGGCCTCGCAGGCGGCGACGAAGCAGGCGATCGCGCCCTTCATGTCCACGGCGCCGCGGCCGAACAGGGCGCCGTCGCGGATCTCGGCGTCGAAGGGTGGGCTGGTCCAGCCGCGCTCGCCGGGGGGGACGACGTCGGTGTGGCCGGCGAAGCAGAAATGCGGGCCGGAGGTGCCGCGGCGGGCGAACAGGTTGGGGGTGGCGCCGAACGGCAGGTGCGTGACCGTGAAGCCCTGGCATTCGAGGGCGCGGGCGAGCACGGCCTGCGCGCCGGCGTCGGCGGGGGTGACGGAGGGGCAGCGCAGCAGGGCCTGCGCGAGGGGGACGGGGTCGGGGGTCAAGGCAGCAGCAAGGCCAGAGGCTCTGCCTCTGGACTCCGCCAAAGGCCGAGCCTTTGGAAACCATCTGAAAGGGGCTGTGGGACCTTGACTGGCGAGGTGCGCCTTCTGGAGGCCGGTCCAGGGGCGGCTCGCCCTTGGCGGGTCCCCGCCTTCAAGCAATGGGCAGAGCCCGGCCTCGCTTGCTGTTGGCTCACTCGCGCAGCAGGTCGTTGATCGAGGTCTTGGCGCGCGTGCGTTCGTCGACGCGCTTGACGATCACCGCGCAGGCGAGGCCGGGGCCGGGCGAGCCGTCCGGGAGCGGGCGGCCGGGCAGGGTGCCGGGGACGACGACGGAGTAGGCGGGGACGCGGCCGGTGGTGACCTCGCCGGTGGCGCGGTCAACGATCCTGGTGGAGGCGCCGAGGAAGACGCCCATGGAGAGCACGCTGCCGCGCTCGACGCGCACGCCCTCGGCGACCTCGGAGCGGGCGCCGATGAAGCAGTCGTCCTCGATCACCACGGGGTCGGCCTGGAGCGGCTCCAGGACGCCGCCGATGCCGGTGCCGCCGCTGATGTGGCAGCGCGCGCCGATCTGGGCGCAGGAGCCCACGGTGGCCCAGGTGTCGATCATGGTGTGCGCGCCGACGTGGGCGCCGACGTTGACGAAGCAGGGCATCAGCACGACGCCCGGCGCGATGTACGCGGAGTGGCGGACGACGGCGCCGGGCACGGCGCGGAAGCCGGCCTCGCGGAAGCGGTTCTCGCCCCAGCCGGCGAACTTCAGTGCGACCTTGTCCCAGCCGCCGGCGGTCAGGGCGTTGTCGTTGAGGCGGAAGGAGAGCAGCACCGCCTTCTTCAGCCACTGGTGGACGGTCCAGCCGGACCCTGCGGGCGTGGCGACGCGCAGGCGGCCGGAGTCCAGAGCGTCGAGGGCGTCGCGCACGGCGTCGCGGGGCTCGCCGCCCGTCGCGGGGGAGAGGGTGTCGCGGGCGTCCCAGAGCGCCTCGATCCGCAGCCGCAGCGTGTCGTCGTCGCTCATGCACGGTGGTCCCGCGGTTGCGCCGCAGCGGGCGGCCGGGCGCCAGCCCCGTGCCCGATGCGTGCCGCGCTGTCAACGATGGGGAAGGCAAGGCAAGGCCGGGCTCTGCCCGGACCCGCCAGGGGCGAGCCGCCCCTGGACCTGCATTCGTTTGGCACCTCGGGTGGAGCCTGGGTTCTTGTAGGTGGATTCCAAAGGCTCGGCCTTTGGCGGAGTTTGAGGCAGAGCCTCAACCTTGCTTGCTTCCCCAGGTGCCGGGTTAAGCGGCTGTTCACCGCACCGTGCGAGGGTAGCGTCAACGGGAGCGCGCAGCATTGATGAACCAGGACCTTGCCATCGCCGCCGAACAGGGCCTGCCGCGTGTCGCGGACGCCGGGTGGCCGGAGATCCTCGGCACCGCGGCGGAGCTGGTGTTCGAGACCGACGCGGCGGGGCTGCTGCGGTTCGTGGCGCCGGAGCGTGCGCTCGGGCACGAGGCGGGCGATCTGCTCGGGCGCGAGGCGCACGGGCTGCTGGTCGATCCGTCCGACGGCGACCCATTCGCCGCGGGGGCGTCGTCGTGCGGGCGCAGGGTGTGGATGCGGCGCGCGGACGGGTCGTCGGCGTGCCTGCTGGTGACGGCGGCGCCGCTGCACGACGCGCTGGGTCGCGAGGCGGGCGTGCGCGGCTTCGCGCAGGAGGTGACGCGCAAGGTGGCGCCGTTCTCGGTGGCGCTGCACCGCGCGGCGGTGGCGGAGCAGGTGCTGGACGGTCTGCGCGGCCCGGCGTCGATGGTGTGTCCGCTGGAACTGGCGCTGGACTTGGTGTGCGACAGGATGGGCGCGGCGGGGGCGACGCTGCTGGACCCGATCGGCTTCGTGCTGCGGCTGAGCGGCACCGTGCTGGCGCTGCCGCCAGGGTCGATGCCGGCGCGCGCCGGGGCTGCGGGGCGGCGGCTGCTGAGCGTGGGCGGGCATGGCGTGCTGGTGTGCGGCGGCAGCCAGCCTGGCGACCCGGTGCTGGCGCTGTGGCGCGGCGTGGGGGCGGCGGCGTGGGCGGAGGCCGACGTGGGGGCGGCGGAGGCGGCGATCGGGCTGCTGCGGCTGCTGCTCGGCCAGGAGCAGGTGGCGGGCGCGCTGTCGGGGCAGGCGCGCAGCGACGGGCTGACCGGGCTGTTCAAACGCGAGGCGTTCGGCCAGGAGATGGGGCGCCGGATCGACCGGCTGGACCGCGAGTCGGTGCCGGGCACGCTGCTGCTGCTCGACCTCGACCACTTCCGGCGGATGAACGCATGCTGGGGGCAGGAGCTGGGCGACGGCGCGCTGCTGGCCACCGCGGAGATGCTGCGCCGCACGTTCCGGCCGGCGGACCTGATCGGGCGGCTGGGCGGGGACCTGTTCGCGGCGTGGCTGGACAACGCCGACGAGCTGTCGGTGGCGGAGCGGGCGGAGAAGTTGCGGCTGGAGGCGCCCGGGACGTTCGCGGCCCTGGCGGTGGAAGGCTCGCTGCTGCTCGGCGTGTCGATGGGCATCGCCTGCCGCCAGGTGGCCAGCGCCGAGACGGTGGACAGCCTGACGCGGCGGGCGCAGCGCGCGCTGCGCCACGCCAAGGCGGCGGGGCGCGGGCGGTGGTACGTGTCGCACGACCCAGCGGAGAGCTGAGGCCAGCGGCCGAGATGGTTGACCCATAGGCAAGCAAGACTGGGCTCTGCCCAGACCCGCCAAAGGCCCGAGGCCTTTGGAAACCATTTATTTAAGTATTGGATTCCAAAGGCTTGCCTTTGGCGGAGTTTGAGGCAGAGCCTCGATCTTGCTTGCTTCACCGGTCAAGCATCAGAGCCGCTGGTATGAGGCCAGGTTGAGGCTCTGCCTCGAACTCCGCCAAAGGCAAGCCTTTGGAAACCTCGACATAGGTTGGGGCACTGACCCTGTTGTGTGCCGGTCCAGGGGCGGCTCGCCCCTGGCGGGTCCCCGCCTTCAAGCAATGGGCAGAGCCCAGGCTTGCCTGCCTTCAGCTCCGGATCAGCGTCCCCGGCCCCGCCTCGGTGAACAGCTCCAGCAGGCAGGCGTGCGGCACCCTGCCGTCGAGGATCACCGCGCCGCGCGCGCCGCGCTGCACCGCCTCCAGGCAGTTCTCCACCTTGGGGATCATGCCGCCGGAGATCATGCCGCTGGCGATGCCGGCGTTGGCGTCGGCGACCGACAGCTCGGCGATCGGCTGGCGCTCGGCGTCGAGCACGCCGGGCACGTCGGTCAGCATCAGCAGGCGGGTGGCCTTGAGCGCGCCGGCGATGAAGCCGGCGACGGTGTCGGCGTTGATGTTGTAGGTCTGCCCGTCATCGCCCATGCCGATCGGCGCGATCACCGGGATGATGCCGGCGCCGGTGAGCGCGTAGATCACGCCGACGTCAATTTGCACCGGCTCGCCGACGAAGCCGAGGTCGAGCACGCGCTCGATGTGGCTGTCGGGGTCGCGCACGGTGCGCGACAGCTTGCGGGCGCGGATCAGGCCGCCGTCCTTGCCGGAGATGCCGACCGCCATCGCGCCGGCACGGCTGATGAGGCCGGCGACCTGCTTGTTCACGGTGCCGGCGAGGACCATTTCCACGACCTCGACCATCGCGGCGTCTGTGACGCGCAGGCCGTCGACGAAGGTGGACTGGATCGCCAGGCGGGCGAGCATCGCGTTGATCTGCGGGCCGCCGCCGTGGACCACGACCGGGTTGAGGCCCACCAGCTTGAGCAGGGCGATGTCGGCGCCGAACTGCTCGGCCAGCGCGTGGTCGCCCATCGCGTGGCCGCCGTACTTCACCACGATGGTCGCGCCGGCGTAGCGGCGCAGGAACGGCAGGGCGTGGGCGAGGACGGCGGCCTGCTCCGCGGCCACGGCGAGGGCTTCGGGCGAGAGGGACATCGGCGGCTCCTTCGGGCTCCGGGAAAAGGGCCGGGCGGAGCGGGCGGCGTCAAGGGCGGGAGCGCGTCCAGGGCAGGAAGCCAGACCAGGCCCTACCCGGACCCGCCAAAAGCCCCTCCTTTAAGCGTGGGGCCTTTGGAAACCACTTTCTAAGAGGCGGTTTTCACTACTACCCTGGGTTGAGGTGACGTGATTGCCTGTCCTGCGAGGTCGTTACCATGCCTGCTCGTTCGGGCAGGAGGATCAAGTTGGACGCCAAGGTGCTGGACCTGATCGCGACGGTGGTCGCGTGCTGCGAGGCGCCACCCGCGCCTGGCCCCCGACACCCGCGCGCAGAGACGGTGCGGGTGCTTGCTGGCCATCCTGCGGCGCTTCGTGCGCCAGGGCGCGCCCTGGCGCAGCCTGACTGCCACGCCCGGGCGGGGACCACCCTGCGCCGCACCCTCGAGCGCCGGGCACACACCGGCCTGCTGGCGCGGGTGCACGCGACGCTGGTCGCCCTGCTGCGGAGCGATCCGACCCTGATCGTGGACAGTGGCTCGGTGCGCGCCAGGCGCGGCGGCGAGCTGGTCGGCCCGAACCCCACCGATCGCGCCAAGATGGGCACGAAATGCCACGTCGCGGTCAACGGCGACGGCACGCCGGTCGCCTGCGTCGCGACCAGGGCCAACGTTGCCGACACCCTCCTGTTCGAGCGTCTGTTCCTGCGCGCCTTCGCCGTCATGGCCAGGATCAGGACCGCCTTCGCCGACCGCGGCTACGACGCCGAGAGCAACCGCGCCCTGTGTCGCCGCTTCGGCGTCGAGCCCTGCATCCCCAAGCGGCGACAGCCGCACGGCGCGGGCCTGGGCAGCCAGCGCTGGCCTGTGGAGCGCACCAGCGCCTGGCTGCTGGAGAACAGGCGCCTCGCCCTGCGCTACGACCGCCTCGGCTTCATCGTCCAGTCCGTGTTCCGAGCCGCATGCCTGGTCCTGGTTGCAGGAAAGCTCGCCCGGGAATTCTGAGAACCGGGTCTAAGTAACGCCAGTCCAGGGCGGCTCGCCCTGGCGGGTCTGGGCAGAGCCCAGCCTTGCTTGCCCACGCCCCGGCGACCCATCACGGCACGGCGAGGGAACCTTCCCCGCGCAATCCCGTCGCAGCCATGTCGCGGGCGCCGCGACGCGAGCCCACCCAGGAGTCCGGCCCCATGTCCCAGAGCCTCTCGCCATCGCCGGGGTTCGCAAGGCGGCCGCTCTACCCCAGGCTGGAGGCGGTCCCCTACGCCTTCTTCGTCGCCGCCTTCGTCACCGACCTGGCCTACTGGCGCTCCGCCTCCGTGACCTGGGAGACGTTCTCCGCCTGGCTGATCGCCGCCGGCCTGCTGGTCACAGCCGTCGTCGCCGTCGCCGGCCTGATCGACCTCGCGACCCGGCGCCGCACCCACCCGCTGACGCCGCCCTGGCCCCACGTGCTGGGTGACGCGCTGGCGGCGGTGCTGTCGCTCATCAACGCTTTCGTCCACAGCCGCGACGGCTACACCGCGGTCGTGCCCGCCGGGCTGACGCTCTCGGCCATGGTCGTGGTCATCCTGGTCGTCTCCGGACTGTACCGCCCCGCCACCCCCCGCGCCCGCCCGCGCGCGGCCCTGGTGTCGCTGCTCGCGCTCGTCGCGTTCGCCTGCGGCCTGGGCACCACCTGGGCGTTCTCCGGCCCGCCCGCGGCGCAGCTCGATGCCCTCACCCAGTACGGCGCCAACCCGCCGCTGCCCGCGCCGCACCAGTACCTGCTGCCGCCAATGAAGATCGCCCCTGACGTCGCCTGGGGCCGCGACGAGACGCCCACCGTGCCGAAGGGCCTCAGGATCGAGGCCCTGGCCCGCGGCCTCGTGCACCCCCGCTCGCTCTACGTCCTGCCCAACGGCGACGTGCTGGTCGTCGAGACCAGCGGCCCGCCCGCTCCGGTCAACCGCCCGAAGGACCTGGTGATGGGCTGGGTCGAAGCGTTCTCCGGCGCCCACAACAGGGGCGCCAACCGCATCACCCTGGTGCGCGCCGCAGCGGACGGCGTGGCGCCCACGCGCACCGTGCTCCTCGACCATCTCAACTCGCCGTTCGGCGTCGCCCTGATCGGCCACGACCTCTACGTCGCCAACACCGACGCGATCCTGCGCTTCCCCTACACCGACGGCCAGACGACGATCACCGACCCGGGCACCAAGCTCGTCGACCTCCCCGGCGGACCGATCGACCACCACTGGACCAAGAGCCTGATCGCCAGCCCCGATGGCACCAAGCTCTATGCCGGCGTCGGCTCCAACAGCAATATCGCCGAGAACGGCATCGGCGCAGAACTGGACCGCGCCGACATCCTGGAGGTCGACCGCGCGACCGGAGCCTTCCGCGTCTTCGCCGCCGGCCTGCGCAACCCCAACGGCCTGCAGTTCGAGCCGCAGACCGGCAGGCTGTGGACGGTGGTCAACGAGCGCGACGAGCTGGGCCCGAACCTGGTGCCCGACTACCTGACCTCGGTGAAGGACGGCGGCTTCTACGGCTGGCCATACAGCTACTACGGCCAGCACGTCGACCCGCGCGTCCAACCCCAGCGCCCCGACCTCGTCGCCAGCGCGATCCCGCCCGACTACGCGCTCAGCTCCCACGTCGCCCCGCTCGGCCTGGTGTTCGACACCGCCTCCGGCCTGCCCGAAACGTATCGCGGCGGCGCCTTCGTCGGCGAGCACGGAAGCTGGGACCGCACCCCGCTCAACGGCTACAAGGTGATCTACGTCCCGTTCGCCGCCGGCCGACCCGACGGCCCGCCGCAGGATGTCGTCACCGGCTTCCTCAACGACAAGAACCAGGCGCGCGGCCGCCCGGTGGGCCTGGCGCTGGACCGCACCGGAGCCCTGCTGATCGCCGACGATCTGGGCAACACGGTCTGGCGCGTCACCGCGTCCGGCGACTGATGCCGTAGCAAGCAAGGCCGGGCTCTGCCCAGACCCGCCAGGGCGAGCCGCCCTGGACCGGCTTTATTTAGTATGGGTTTCCAAAGGCTTGCCTTTGGCGGAGTTTGAGGCGGAGCCTCAACCTTGCCTGCCTGCCTTCGACAACCCCGCCCTCCCCCGCACGCTGTGTTCGCCCACCGTCCAGGAGAACTGCCATGCCCGCTTCCAGGAGCGCCCTGCTGATCGGCGCCTCGCGCGGCCTCGGCCTTGGCCTCGCGCAGGTTTTTGTCCGCCGCGGCTGGTCCGTCACCGCGACCGCCCGCGACCCGTCGCGCGCGCCGGCGCTGGCTGCCGTGCCCGGCGTGCGGGTGGAGCGCGCCGACATCACCGACGCCGCGGCGATGGCCGCGCTGCACGGGCGGGCCGCCGGGCCGTTCGACCTGGTGTTCGTGATCGCCGGCATCGCCGACGACGCCACGTTGCCGGTGCACGAGGTCGGGGTCGCTTCGGCCGCCCATGTGTTCGAGACCAACGCCCACGCGCCGCTGCGGGTGATGGAGCAGTTCACCGACCGCCTCGCCCCCGAGGGCACCATGGCGGTGATGACCTCGATCCTGGGCAGCGTGGCCGAGAACAGCTCCGGCGGCTGGGAGATCTACCGCGCCAGCAAGGCGGCGCTGAACACGCTGACCCGCTGCTACGCCCTGCGCCACCGCGACGCCGGGATCACGGTGCTGTCGCTGCACCCTGGCTGGGTGAGGACCGACATGGGCGGCGCCGGCGCCTCGCTCGACGTCGAGACGAGCGCGAACGGGCTGTGCGAGGTGATCGAGGCGCAGCACGGCAGCGGCGGGCACCGGTTCCTCGACTGGGAGGGCAAGTCGATCGCCTGGTAGGCGGGCGCCTGGTAGGCGGGCGCCTGGTAGGGCGGTGTGGCAGCAAGCAAGGCCGGGCTCTGCCCAGACCCGCAAAGGGCCGGAGGCCCTTTGATCCCTCGACTTGAAAGTGGACTCTCAAGGCTTGGCCTTGAGCGGAGTCCAGAGGCAGAGCCTCTGGCCATGCTTGCTGCCTAGCCAAGCGCCACTGGTCGTTGCGCCTGCGTCCCGCCTTGACGCCCCGGCAAGGATGACGCTCGCTGCCGCCTGCCCCGGCGCATGCCGGCCGGCACCGCAACCGCCGAGGCCGTCGATGACCGAGCAATCCCCCGCCCTCGAGGCCGAACCGTTCGCCGTGACGTCCGGCGACCCGCTGGCCACCGCGCGGCTGAGCACGCTGGCCCGGGTGCGCGCGATCCTGGCCAGTTCGTCGGGCAACCTGGTCGAGTGGTACGACTTCTACGTCTACGCCTTCGGCGCGATCTACTTCGCCCCGGCGTTCTTTCCCTCCGGCGACCCGACGTCGCAGCTCCTGTCCACCGCAGGGGTGTTCGCGGTGGGCTTCCTGATGCGCCCGATCGGCGGCTGGTTCTTCGGCCGCTACGCTGACCGACGGGGGCGTCGCGCGTCGCTGCTGCTCTCGGTGCTGCTGATGTGCTCGGGCTCGCTGGTGATCGCGGTGCTGCCGACGGCGGCCACGCTGGGACGGGCGGCGGCGGTGATCCTGCTGCTCGCCCGGCTGCTGCAGGGCTTCTCGGTGGGCGGCGAGTACGGCACCAGCGCCACCTACATGAGCGAGGTGGCGCTGGAAGGCCGGCGCGGCTTCTACGCCTCGTTCCAGTACGTCACCCTGATCGGCGGCCAGCTTCTCGCGGTGCTCAGCATGCTGCTGCTGCAGCAGGTGCTCCCGCCCGACGCCATGCGGGGCTGGGGCTGGCGCATCCCGTTCGCGCTGGGCGCGGTGCTGGCGCTCTCCGCGCTGTGGCTGCGCCGCTCGCTGCCGGAGAGCATCCGCACCACGGAGGCCACCCGCCGAAACGCCGGCAGCCTCGCGCTGCTGCGCCGGAACGGACGCGCGTTCTGGCAGGTGGTCGGGCTGACCGCGGGCGGCTCGCTCGCCTTCTACACCTGGACCACGTACATGCAGAAATACTTGGTCAACACCGCCGGCATGGACGCGCGCACCGCGTCCTGGGTGATGACGCTGGCGCTGTTCGTGACGATGGCGACGCAGCCGCTGTTCGGCGCGCTGTCCGACGTGATCGGCCGCCGGACCTCGCTGCTCTGCTTCGGGGTGCTGTCGATCCTGGCTACGGTGCCGCTGCTCGACGCCATCGCCGCGGCCGGCCACACGCCCTGGACCGCGCTGCTGCTGGTGATGGGCGCGCTCGGGATCAACAGCTTCTACACCTCGATCACCGGCCTGGTGAAGGCCGAGATGTTCCCCACCGAGGTGCGCGCGCTCGGCGTCGGCCTGGCCTACGCGGTGGCAAACTCGGTGTTCGGCGGCTCGGCGGAATACGTGGCGCTGTGGCTCAAGAGCGCGGGCGTGGCCGGCTGGTTCGGCTGGTACGCCACGGCGATGACGGCAGTGACGCTGCTGGTCGTGCTGGGCATGCGCGACACCGGCCGCCACGGCTTCCTGCGTGAGAACTGATACCGGCGGCCCCAGGTGTGACCGGTCAGGCAAACAAGGCCAGAGGCCCTTCCTTCAAGCAGGGGCCTCTGGCCTGCCAAAGGCAGCCTTTGGCATCCACTTGCTCAAGGGACGGGCTTCCAAAGGGCCCATGCTTGGAAGAGGGGGCCTTTGGCAGGTCCGGGCAGAGCCTGGTCTTGCTTGCTGACCCTGTGCCGCGACCAGCCGGCCGTGCCCATCCGAACCGCCGCTACGCCGGCACAGCCCGAAAGGTCCCGGATTTGCCTCTCGCCCCCTCCCACGCCCGGGTGCTGCGCACCGCCACCCTCGCCTGTCTCTGGGCCGCCGCCGCCGCGGGCCAGACCGTGCCTGCGGAGCCGCAGGCCGGCGCCGCACCGGCCCTGCCCGACGCCCGGCCCGGGGAGATAGCGGTCCAGCTCGACGCCACCGGAGCCCTGGCCGCACGCCTCGGGCAGCAGGCGCCGGCGGACGACGCCCATCTCTGCGCGACCCTGACCCTGCCGGGCGGCCGGCAGGACTACCTGCTGCGCTTCGGCGCCGACCCGGGCGAGAGCGTGCTCGACCCGGCACGGCCCGGCCTTGTGCTGACGGTGGCCGGGCTGGACGCCGCGGCGCCGGAACAGGTTGCCCCGCGCAACGGCAGTCTCCAGGTCGCGATCGGCGGCCAGACGTTCTTCGGCTCCACCCAGCCCGGTGCCCCGTTCCGCCTGGAGCTGTCCCTGCTGCCGGGGCAGGACGGCGGCCGCTTCGTCGCACGCCACCTGGTCGATCGCAGCGGGCAGCAGGTGATCGACCTCGCCGGCGCCTGGCGCTGCGCAGCGCTTCCCGCCGCGGTCGCCACCGCCAGGCCTGACCCCGACCCCGGTCCCGTCCGCGCGCTCGCCAGCCCTGTGCCGAACGCCACCACGACCGTCGCGCCGGCTCCGGAGCCGCCCGCCCAGGCCGCGGCGTCCGCAGCCCCGGACATGGCCATCGCCGCCACGCCGGCGCTTCCCGCCGGCACGGCGTTCCGGCACCTGCTGACCGACCTGGACCACGCCAGCCCGTCCGGCGCCGCGAATCGTCCTCCGCAGCAGCCGGACCGGCCCGACGTCGCGGCGCTGCCGAATCCGTCCTCCGCCTTCGCCCGCCAGACCTCGCCCGGCATCGTCCCGCCCCTGCCGCAGGTCGCCATCGCGAGCCCGGAGTTCAGCAGCCGCCGTGTGTTCATCCACTATCGCAGGGGATCGCAGCGCGGCGCGGCGGTGGCCGACGACCTCGCCCGCACGCTCGATCCCCAGTTCGCCCGCACCGAGATCCGCACCGTCGACGCAGGTCCGGGCGCGCCGGAGATCCGCTACTTCTTCGCGGACGACGCAGCGGCGGCCCATGCCCTGGCCCGCAAGCTCGGCGGCGCGCGCAGCCCGTGGCATGTCCGCTCGTTCACCACGTTCGTGCCCAGCCCGTTGCCGGGGACCCTGGAGCTGTGGGTTCCGGAGCGGTGAGGGAGGCAAGGTTGAGGCGCGGCCTCAAGCTCCGCCAAAGGCTGGGCCTTTGGAATCCGTTATTTAAGTAAATCGGTTTCCAAAGGCCCCTCGCCTGGGAGAGGGGGCCTTTGGCGGGTCTGGACAGAGCCCAGCCTTGCTTCCTGCCCGCCCGCCCGTTCAGTCCTCGCTCCGCCGCACCAGCACCTCGCGCTTGCCGACGTGGTTGGCCGGGCTGACGATCCCCTCCTTCTCCATCTGCTCGATCAGCTTGGCCGCCCGGTTGTAGCCGATCGACAGGTGGCGCTGGATGAAGCTCGTGCTGGCCTTGCCCTCGCGCGAGACCACGTCCACCGCCTGGTCGAACAGGCCCTTCTCGCCGTCGCCCGCCGCCGCGATCCCGGACAGCGCCGAGTTCGCCCCGTCATCGTCGTCGGAGCCCTCGGTCACCTCGTCGAGGTAGGCGGGCTCGCCCTGCGCGCGCAGGAACGCCACCACGTCCTCGACCTCGCGGTCGCCCACGAACGGGCCGTGCACGCGCCCGATCCTGCCGCCGCCCTGCATGTAGAGCAGGTCGCCCTGCCCCAGCAGCTGCTCCGCGCCCTGCTCGCCCAGGATGGTGCGGCTGTCGAACTTCGAGATCACCTGGTAGGAGATGCGCGTCGGGAAGTTCGCCTTGATGGTGCCGGTGATCACGTCCACCGAGGGCCGCTGCGTCGCCATGATGACGTGGATGCCCGCCGCGCGCGCCATCTGCGCGAGGCGCTGGATCGCGGCCTCGATCTCCTTGCCGGCCGTCATCATCAGGTCGGCCATCTCGTCGATGATGACCACCAGGAACGGCAGCGTCGCCAGCACCAGCGGCTGCTCCTCGAAGATCGGCCGCCCGGTCTCGGAGTCGAAGCCGGTCTGCACGCGCCGCGTGACCACCTCGCCCTTGGAAGCCGCCTCGGCCACCCGGTCGTTGTAGCCGCCGACGTTGCGCACCCCGAGCTGGCTCATCGCCCGGTAGCGCCGCTCCATCTCGCGCACCGTCCATTTCAGCGCGGTGACCGCCTTGGCCGGCTCGGTGACCACCGGCGCCATCAGGTGCGGGATGCCGTCGTACACCGACAGCTCCAGCATCTTGGGGTCGATCAGGATCAGCCGGCACTGCTCCGGGCTGAGCCGGTACAGCAGGCTGAGGATCATCGCGTTGATGCCCACCGACTTGCCCGAGCCGGTGGTGCCCGCGACCAGCAGGTGCGGCATCCGCGCCAGATCGGCCACGATCGGCAGCCCGGCGATGTCCTTGCCCAGCGCCAGGGACAGCCGCGAGGGGTGCTGCGCCCACTCCTCGGCGCCGAGCAGCTCGCTGAGATAGACCGTCTCGCGGAAGCTGTTGGGCACCTCGATGCCAATCACGTTGCGGCCGGGTACCGTGGCGATGCGCACCGCGGTGACGGACAGTGACCGCGCGATGTCGTCGGCGAGCCCGATCACGCGGGCCGAGCGGATGCCCGGCGCCGGCTCCAGCTCGTACAGCGTGACCACCGGGCCGGGCCGGATCTCGCGGATCGCGCCTTGCACGCCATAGTCGTTGAGCACGGTCTCCAGCAGGCGCGCGTTGCCCTGGAGCGCGTCCTCGGACGGGCCCGCCGAGCCCCGCTCCGGCGCCGGCTTGAGCAGCGACAGTGGCGGGAACCGCCATCTGCCCTCCGCCGCCGCGGCATCGACGCGCGATCCGGCAGGCACCGTTGGCACGGCAGCCGCCGCGATCCTGGGCGCAATCCCTGCTGCCACGATCCGGGGCGCCACGGCCCGCAGCGCCGCCGCCATCGCGCCCGGCCTGACACGCCCGGCCTTGACTGCCAACGCGGGTTCCTCGCCGGCGTCCCCGTCCTGCGCGACCGGCCGCGGCGGTGGCGGCACCTGCGGGAACGCGTCGTCGCGGCCGGCGGCGCCAGCCCCGGTCGCGCCGGCAGTCGCGCCGCCGGCCGCGACAGGCTCCCGACGCACGGCGCCACCCACCCCGAGCACCGGCTCGCGCCGCCCCACATTCGGCGCGGCCGGAACGCCGTTCCTGGCTTCGACGGGCCACTGCGTTCCGGACAAGCCGACCGCGACGTCCTCCGCCATGCGTTCGCGCGGCAGCAGCGTCGCAAGCCTCGATGTGCCAGATCCTGGTGTAGCAGGCCCTGGTGCGCCAGGTCCCGATGCGCCGATCCTGGGCAGCGCCGGCGCCGCGCCGCGTCGCGCCGCGCCCGCCAGCCCGCGCCCGGCGCCGGCCAGGCCCAGCCCGGCCCCGGTCATGCCCCTGCGCGCGCCGCGCCCTGCCGCTCGCCATTCCCCCGGAGTCAGCCCGAGCCCGAGCAGCACCAGTCCCAGCGCCGCCGCCAGCCCCACGACCCAGACCAGCGCGGTGCCTACCGGCCCGAACGCCCCGCGCGCGGCGCCGAGCACGCTGAGCCCGAGCACCCGGCCCGCGGCGCCGCCGAGCCCGGCGCTGGTCGGCCACGCCACCCCGCTGCCCCCCACGCCTACCATCCACGGGCCGGCCATCCCGGCGCCCATCGGCAGCGTCCCCAGCGCCGCCCCCAGCACCGGCAGCGCCAGCAGAGTGGCGCCGATCCTGACCGACGCCCGGCCCACGCCGCGGCGCGAGGCGATGCGCCACGCCCAGGCCAGCATCGCCAGCCCGGGCAGCGCGCCGGCCAGCCCAAATCCCTGCAGCAGCAGGTCCGACAGCACCGCGCCGGCCGGGCCCACCAGGTTGGTGACGCGCACCGACGCTGCGGTGTTCAGCGACGGGTCGCGCGGGTTGTAGCTCGCCAGCGCCACCAGCAGCGCCACGCCGCACAGCCCCAGCGCCACCCCGCCCAGCTCCGCCAGCCGCCGGCGGGCCAGGAGCCGGATCTCCGGCGAGGCCAGCCGGTCGGCGGTGCCGCCCGGGGAAGCGCGGCGGGTCTGGGCGAGTGCGGCCATGCAGCGGCTCCGGGTGAACGATCCTCGGAACACCCTATACCACAGGGAACGCCGCTCCCTCCAAGCCAGGCAGACAGCAAGGTCAGAGGCTCCGCCCCTGGACTCCGCCAAAGGCTGCGCCTTTGGTTTTTTTCTTAAAGAATGGTTTCCAAAGGCGTTTATATACCTGCGTGACCTAATTGCGATTTATCACACCTCCCGCACTAACTCGCAACCGGAAACCCCTTGAGCTGCCTGAGGTACCCGTTTAGGTTGTACCCTAGATGAATGACGCCAC
>JAABUV010002287.1_pt1 | contig 26268 bp, 42 predicted proteins | sample 5559971 | NCBI WGS metagenome assembly JAABUV01 (sample SAMN10711881, study PRJNA513362) | rock metagenome | isolation source: Antarctica rocks | place: Antarctica: Victoria Land, Knobhead nord | collected 2015-12-19
GCGGAGCAGGAAGCAGCGTCAGGGTTTGCGGCCATGGCAGCAGGCGGCAACCCGTGGCGGGCGCCGCGGCGGCGCTCGCCGAAGCAGCGGCCGCCCGAGGGCGGCCCTTGGCGCCTGGGGTGCGGCATGATCCGCTTTGCGATCGGATGCTAGTAGGTGGCACAAGCACAACTGCGGCAGGCTTTTGTGTTTTACCGCTGGCATACGCTTGTCTTCTGCTGCATGTGTCCCTGCATACTCATTGCTCATTGAATGTATGCGCATCGTCTCTATACGGGGCGGACAAAGACGGGCGAGCTCGGTCACGCGCGAGCATGTCCGTCCGCTCAGGTTCGGCGGCAGCTCGGGCCCCACGGGCGACGACCGGGCCGCGCGCAAGCTGGATGTGGACAGCCGCGGCCTGCCGCGCCGCGTCTCTGACGACGTCTGGTCATCGCACACCTCCAGGCAGGCACTTCACCGCAGTGCATGTATCAGTCATGGTGATCAGTGTATGTAGCCTTTAACTCTCGAGCAAGTCACTCTCATGCTATGTGAGTGAAAGTGATTGAGTCCAACCGGACTGCAGAGAGCTAGCAGGCCTGCATGACACTGGCAGCTACACTGTTTCAGCGCCCCCGTCAGAGCGTTGCAGCAGTACAGCATTTATTCACCTGCATGGCACACAGCTGGTCATAAACATGTACTCTGCCAGTTCCTCGCATACCAAGATAACAAACGCACAGGCGCTCGAGCGATGCCTCCGAGTCAGGGACAGGCGGCGCGCGCTCCGCACTGTCCGAGGACGACGCCCCTGAAGTGTGGGGCGAGTGCATTGACGAGGACACGCCGAGTGTCGGGCCGAGCGAAACCGGCGGCGGAGGCGACAGCGGCGAGCACACAAACTCATCGCTGCGCCTCATGCGCTGGCTGCGCGATTATGGCGAGATCATGCGGTGCGGCATGCTTTCATACCAAGGCATCGAGAAATATGTCACGAAGCTCGAGAGCAGCAAAGCCTACAACGCTGTGCGCGGCACATGAATGCAGATGAATCGCCAGCACGTACTGCATGCATGTAATGCTGGCGCTACACCAGGTTTGCAGAAGGCAAAATGGACTTGCCTTGCGATAAATGCCTTGCTTTGGGATTTCTAATGGCAAAGTATGCAACAGGCTTCCCTGCTGCATTGACTCTACTTGTTGATGTGCAGGGCGCTGCGTCCCGCGCCGTACATATTTGCTGGCCTGTGCTCGCTGTTCCACTGCTACCTCGTGGCGGCCACAGCGGCGTTCCTTGACGTGCCGCTGGCCAGCCTTGTGGCCGACGCTGTCCCGCAGGTCCATCCTGCCCATGCGCGTGCTTTGCAAAAAGTCTGAGTGTGCTCAGAGCGGCCAGTGCTCTTTTTGCTTGGGTGCTTGAATCATTTGTCATGCATACTCACTGTCAGCGTTCCTGACCCTGCTTCCGTGGCTGTGTAGGGCTCGCCGGCTACAGAGGTCCCGGCAAGGCTGCGCAGCGCACTTGCGCGCGCCCTGGCGCAGCTGCCAGCAGCCAGCCGGCAGGCGCTGACGTCAATCGCGGCACGAGCTGCTCCAGGTGCCACATGGCACCATGCTGACGCCACAGCCGCCTACTGAGTGTGCAAGCCAGTCAAACTGTGCTACCCTGTGCATGCAGGACTTGCTGGAGTGCGCGAGCGCGCCATGTCGACGCAACGGCCACAGCGCGCTGGCGAAATCGCTGAGGACGCCGGCGAAGCAGCAGCCAGCGCCGAGTTAGGGCTGTTGGCGAGCGCGGCGCCTTCAGAGCTAAGCCCGGCTGCGGGTGTGCCACGTTCGATATTTGAGGGCTACACACCAGCATATTCTGCAAAACGCACAGCAATGTGAGCAAATGATTCTTGCGGTATGCCTTGTCCCTGTAAAGCTGCATGTGACGACCAACACATCCGGCATGCAGCAAGTGTCCTGCATCAGCGCATGCTCATATACACAGCACAACAACTGCACACCGCAGACAACATGCTCAGCCACAAAGCACAGTGTCTCAAGACCAAGCAAGTGCAGCACACTTACAGCAGGCGCATGCTTGGCGGAGCGAGGCGCGGCTGCCGCCAGCCTCACCGCGGTGGCAGCGGAGCTGGGCCGAGCGCGAGACGACCTGCGGGCCATGCTTCCGGCAGCAGAAGCTGCGGCCGCAGGAGTGTTCTTTTGCGACTCCCTCGCAGCGGCTGGTAAGGCGCCCCGGCGTCTACGCACCCGGGTATTCCGTTATTTTGGTGCAGCTCTGACATTGATATGTAGTCTGCACAAAGACCACATGACCCCGCGGCATGTGCGTCGCCTGATAGATGCTGGCTATGCCTAGGGTTTGCACGGTCGCCACACCTGAACACAGGTCAAACTCAGGTGATGCCGCGGACTGCATACTGCGCGCGGGCGCGCGCCGGGCGCTACCGACCCGCGGGATCTCAGAACGCCTGGCCAGCAGCAGCTGGGACATTGCTGAGCCGCCTGGGGAGGCGTCGAAGTGGGTTGAGGAGCTGGCGGCGGCAGCGGACGCCTTCAAGGTCAGGGTTGCGGCCGCGCGCGGGCTATCGGAGGTCGCCGTTGTGCAGGCATGCCCAGGCATGCGCAGTCCAGTGCTTGCAAACAAATGCTCTGTTACGGCTCCAATCATTGCCCAGAAGTTGCTTGATTCGTGGGCCCAAGACATCGCACCCTAGCACTGCAGCTTGCCAGCAGTCTGAGCAGAGTGTGCAGACCATACACATGTCATCTGCATATGGGGTTTGAGGCACAGTGCTGTGCGGGCTGCACAGCTGTGGACGCATGCGGGCGCTGCTGCGGCTGCCGCCATCGTTGATGGTGTGGCGCGTGTACGTGGGCGCTGCAGCGCCATAGGGTACGCTGGCCAACCTGATTATAATGCCACAATTCATGACGCAGCATTCATGCGAGCAGCTGGTCACATCACGTCTGACCTGCTGGCCTGTCTGGAACTCCTACATGACCACGTATGCTATGCCTTTTAGTCAAAAGTGTCATGCACAGCATTCAGGGCGGTGCGTGTTGTCATTCTAGTATGTGCCGCTCAGTCCTGCCAGGTCCGCAGCAGGTACTTAATGATGATACTTGCTTGCTGACTGTTGCCAACGGCAAGCGCAGGCGCCACGCCATGGCCGCCGACCTGGTGGAAGCCGCGCACGCGCTCAGGGCGCTGGCGCCGCGGCTGCCGCAGGTCACCGCCGCACTGCAGCGCAGCATGCAAGTGGCCGACGCATACATCAAGGTGTGGCTGCTGGCTCCCACACTGCCGCTTAGCGCTCGCGCAACGTTTGCCGCAGCCACAAAAGTACGCTGTTAGCAATTGCACAGATTGCACATCGGTTGTCAAACCTCCCCCGCTTGGGTGGTGCGTGTGAGGACAATGATGTGCGAGCAGTGTGCGATGCATGCCAGGCATTCTTCATCACGGACGCGGGCAGCTTGGGCCGCTGGGCAGCCGCGCGGCCCGAGTACCGGCCAGAGCAGCACGCCGCGCTGGCGGCAGCCGTGGCGGACTTTAAAGGCCTGCGCAGGCGCGACCGGGCGGCGTTCGTGGCCGCTGTCGAGCAGGCCATGCTCGCCGCGCAGCTGGAGCCCGCCGCGCTGGGTGGCGCGGCGGCCGGCTTGGGCGCATAGACGCCGCAAAGGCGGTGCCTGGCGGGGCCTGGGGCGCATCCGATAGTGTTGTGCTCTGTGAAGGGGCAGCTGCATGCAGTGTGACGTGGAAGCGGGGAGCAAGATAGGTGTTATGAGTGTGATTTGTTTACCGTGTACCAGCGCAGCCCATAAAAGGCCTGCCTCGTCGGCATAAACGACACTGTGAATGCAGCGCGAATGCTATCTGTATGTGCAGTCGCAGCAACTTTGATACGGACACGGCATCGAATGAGTGGTTTAGGTAGGGTAGGGTCTGCCCTCGCTGCCTACCCGGGGGCTGCCGCATGAGACAGACAGCTCGCGGAACCAGGTTGAGAAGCTTGCGGGTCCCATCTCTGCAGCAAGGGATCCCACGCAGACACACCGCTTGAACAATCAGCGTAGTCCTAAGCGCGTTAGCTGCAAAGTTCAGCCGGCGCTGTGCTGTGCTCAAGCCAGAGGAGTGCCATAGATGCAACAGGCATGCAGCTCTTTTTGAACGTTGAGCCCTGCAATAACGGCACGGCAGGGTGTGTGCGCAGAGCGTGAGCAAACCCATCAGTCGCGCATAAGCTGCACACCTCTCTGTGACAGGCGCACGAGGACCGCAAGGATGTTGAGCGCTTGGTTACTGCTCTCAAGGACCTGCAAGATGCGCTGGCGAGGAAGCGCGCAGTGCTGGTAAGGAGAAGAGATGTGCAGAAGCGGAACCCGCTGGAGCCGAAGCGCGAGGCTGCAGAGCAACGGGAGGTCCTGGAAGCGGATGTGGTTGCACTTGACGCGCAGCTCGACCGCACAGCGGAACGACTGCAGGAGGCGCAGAGACGCCTTGCGCTGCCGCTTGGTTCGCACGGCGAGCCTGCAGACTGCTTGGAGTCGCTGCACACCGCTTGCGTGCACAGCTCCGCACCCTCGGGCCAGAGCCTTTGGGCCAGAGCGTGTATGTTGCTTGTGATGCTGGCTGAGTCGTATTGTGAATGCCGCACATCTGTGCACCACGCATGCCTGTGTGCAGAGCTTCGAGCGCTGGCTGTGGTCTGGTGCGGCATTGTTAGCAGGCTGGTATGGTGAGCGGTCTTAAGGAGCACTTTCCATCCGGCTGTGCGTCATCGGTCTTTGCTCTAACTGCAGATACTGCATGCTTGAATACACAATCATCATTTTCACACACATCACAAGTGATCGTGGCCGATGTGCTGAGGGTGGTGAGGTACCGCGGCAGGGGCACCACCAGCTGAGCATGACCGTCGCGCAGCAGCAGGTAAAGATAAAGCACAAGGGCACGCACCTCAAGCGCATCCGCGGTAGGGCCCTGCCCGAGGCCCTCTTGGTTGGCGGACCCGCTTGCTCCCGCAGCGTGCTGGCATTGCATGCAGGCCGAGCGGTGGGCCTCTGGGCGGGTGCACAAGCGTCCTGCAGTAGTAGAAACTTCAGATGCTTGAGAAGGATGCGTGCGGATTGAGCAGCGGAGGGAAGCTCCGAGCTGTCAGGGTGCCCGTCGAGCAGGCGTAGGGTCAGTGCAACAGCAGTGCCAGCAGCAGCATTGTATCTGTCCCAAGGGCTACTTGGCGAGCGTGGCGGCTGCGTGCAGGCGTGGGACTGTACTACAGCAACGACATCCACGGCGTGCCTGCCGTGCTGATGCAGACGGTGCGCCGACCCAGCTCTAGCCATACCCCTGCTTTCTGTGCAAGGCCGCAGAGGCCATCGATACCCCCAGTAGTCGCGAACGCATGCTGTTTCCGGCGACGCGCTCGTGCAGCAACCGCATCTCGCGCACACGCAGGGGGCGAGCCATGCCCACTGCAGTGCTGCAGCGCCTCCCCCCTGCGTCCCTCGCACATGCCCGGCTCGGTGCATCGGCGCCCACCTGCGTGGCACTGGCGGAACGCAGGTGTCGCGCATGCCCATCATCTACGAGGTCAACATCTTCCTGACCAACCGCTTCGTGCCCATCCCCGAGGTGGACCGCTCCGAGCGCCTGCTGGTCGAGCAGCTGGGCGTGAGCGGCTTCTACCATGTGATCGCGCGGTGCGCGCCGGCTGGGCCGCCGTCTTGATGGCAATCCGTTCCGCTGAGGACTCTCATGCATAAGGACTCATGTGCCTGAGCATGCGCGGATTCATTATACACGCGACTGCGCGAGCCTGCCTACCGGCCCCCGTCCTGGTCAGAGCTCATGCATGTGCACATGGGTGACGAGATGCAAGCTTGGAGGCATTGAGTGCAAGGGCGCTGCTCAAGCTTGCAAGGTGCCATCCAAGGCGGCCACTTGTGCACATATCCAGCCGCAGCAAAAGGCCAGGTTGGCTTGCGACTTGTGTTGCAGGTGTGCTTGTATGGGCCTTGGCGCCAGCGTGCCTTGCAGGGGTGCTAGGATAACTCGCATACTAGAATGACTCGCGTCAATCCGAGCGGTGGGGCCAGACGTGCCGGCGGGCTGTGCGCAGGTACGGGTACGTGGAGTCGGTGCGCCAGGATGCCGCGTTCGTGGAGTCCATGCTGGACCGCATCGAGGGCCTGCTGCTGCACAAGCTGCAGGAGATCCACGCGTGCAGCCCGGCGCTGCGGCACGACCTGGGCGACAGCAACATCTTCCCCGTGCCGGTGCGCGCGCAGCCGCGAGCAGGCACAGCACTGGCGCGCCGCGGGTGCGAAGTAAGCGCCAGCTGGCCCTCTGGGGCCGGCTGCTCACCGGTGACTGTGTTGCGCCTGGCTACCGCAGCTCAGGCACATAGATCGCTGCTGCGGTGTCACGAGCTTTGACACCTTGCAGAAGGCCTGCTGAGATGTGGGCACTTTCTTACCCTGCTGCTCAGGGTGTGAGACCCTGGGGCGTGCGGCGCCCAGGAGCCCGACTTCCAGGAGGAGGAGGACGACGAGCCCGCCGCAGGGGAGGCTGCGCGCGCGCGCGCGGACGGCGCGCCGGCCGGCGGCGGCGCGCCGCCCGGCGACGGCGCGTCGCTGGCGGATGTGAAGAGCGCGCGCGCGGAGCTGGAGCTGGGTGCGTCTGCTCCCCTGGGCCTCAGTACCTGCTTTGGCTCTGCCGGTGTCCGAGCCGCGCTCAGGCTGCACGCGCCGCCGCCTTGCCACCTACAGCTCGCGCCCCATGTTGATGCAGTGCTGGCGCAAGATGTCACGAGAGGTAGAGAGCAGTGCTCCAATCGCACTGGTCATGTTGCGGTCCCGAATGAGAGCTGGCGGTCTGAAGCGTAGAGATGAGCAGGGCACCTGACGGTTTGTGTCTGCGCGCACAGCCACGCGGTCGACGCGGTCTACAGGCGGCGCGGAGTCGCAGCTGTCGGCGCCGCGCATACCCGACAGCGTGTTTGCCCAGCAGCTCTCGAGCGCGTCGTCGCGCGGCATGCTCGGGGAGCTGCCGGGCGCGGGGCTGTCCGCGCAGCTGAACCAGACGGCGAAGAAGTTCTGTGCGCGCCCGCCCCGCCGTGTGTGCTCTGCTGCAGCGCGGCCATCAGCCGCAGTGCCAGGGGCTGTGCTTGCCTTTGGATCACACTCTACATTTGAGCAGCAATATCCAGTGTGTGGACTGGCACAATTGCAAGCTGAGGTACAAGGCCTTAGATGGCATACTCACAGCCCCGCCAGAATGGCCGCACTCACAGCCTGGTCTTGTGCACCACAGACGAGCGCAGGACTGTGGTGCCCTTCCTGGTGAGGGGAGTGTGAAGTGCTCGACAGCCGCGGCCACACGCTTGCATCCGAGCGGCAGCTGAGCCGCGAGCGTGGTGGCGAGCACAGCACGCACGCGTGTGGCACCACAGCAGTCGCCAGCGTGGCAGCCATCGGCCTGACACCTGTCATGGTGCTATCTGCCGCCTGCCAGTTTGCAGGCCTGCGCCTGGCTGACGCCTGCCCTGCGGCAGCCGAGCTGCCGAGCGACGTGGCCGCCAAGTACCCGCGCGTGGCGCTGCTCGTGGACGAGCTGCGCATCGTGCAGCACGCGCGGCTGCACCGCTCGGTCGTCTACGTCATGGGCCGCACGTACGCGCGCCTGAGCAAGCACACGCCGCTGCACCTGCTGCCCAAGCGCTACCTGCTGGAGCTGCCCTTCAAGGCGCGCCCCGAGTCGCCTGCAGCGACGGTGTCCTGAATGCCTGTGGCACATGCCCTTAGAGGGTGACTTCCAGCGGAGTGGCTCTTGGCAGAGCCATGCTTCTCGAGGCACAGCCGCAGCCTGTGCTGGGGCCGTTCGCGAGGGCCCGCGCAGGCACGACTGTTTGCATCAGCAAGTCCACTATCAGGGTCACATGGATTGTGGCCATCAGCCTGCTGCAGCCGTTTGCATGTTGTGATCTCACTGGTACATGTTGTTGTTGCCACCAAGTGTGTTCCTCTGACTGGGTCCCTGCATGCACGGCCAGGTCATTGGCGACTTCTTTGCGGAGGACGCCAACGTCGTGTTTGGCATCCCAGAGGACTCGCTGCTGGAGGTCGGCCTGCCCTACCGGCTAACCTGACGCGCCGCCCTGCGCATGGCGCGGCCTGTGTGTTGTTTTTCTGTCGTGAGCGCCTGGTAGCGGAGCGGCGTGTCACCGCTTTGGAGAGGGAGCAGTGGCACGGTCAGCTGTGGAGGGTGAGCAACCATGTTGCCCTAGGTGCTGACAAATTATCCAGCAGTCGCTGCTGCAGCACTCTGGCTGCTCACCGTGAGCCAAGCAGGCAGGCAGCGCGGCTGGTCTACAACTTATTAGCAGAGTGTTGGGGGGTTCTGTTCGCATGGGCGAGGGAGGCGCTTGCATGTTAGCAGAGCGGCGGCGCACTTGTTCTCAGCACTCTCCAGCATTGCATGGGGTCAGCAGACAGTCATGTACACTTTGATTGGGTGCTTGTGGACTGCAGAGGCACATTGCGTGCTCTGTTGACAAGCTGAACCAGTGCAATGCTTCTGCTGAGACTGCGCGTGGGTGTTCCTGGGGGCACGCCTGTGCTCCGCAGCGCGCATGTAAACGGCCAGTCACTACTGTGGACCTTGCATCAGATAGTATTTAAGCCGCTTGTTGCTGTGGCTGTGGCTGTTTTGCCTGGCTCCCCTGTCTGCTGCTGTAATTGGATATCACACACAGGTGGGGCTTGCTGCTTCGCGTATGCTGAGTGCTGTGAGTCATCAAGCATCTGCAGGTTCATGTTGTGCACGCAAATTCTTAGAGGCACGGTTTCATCTGCCATGCACTGCCATGCATGGGTAAAAAGTCTTTTCAAAAAGGCTTGCCTTTATATTTATTTTGGGAAATTTCCCTCAAGCTAGCCAAGAATAAACATGAAGAAGAATTAATGTGTCTGTCTCTGATGCCTTGGTGGATTGGAAGAATTGGTGGAAGACGCTGCGATTGCTTCTCAGTCTTGGAGAGCACCGTCCATGGACGCCGCAAAATGCCAGGTCCTGCGAGCGCGGCTGGCCAAGAAAGCCACGTTCGAGGCTGCTCTGCGCGACCTGCAGGCGTGCATCGCTGCCGCCCCCGCCGCGGCCTGCGACCCGGCCGTCGAGGCGCTCGTCGGCCGCAGCTTCACCCTGCTGCGCACGCGCTACTCCTCCCGCGCGTTCTGGCGCGCCGGGAGGGAGCTGTACGCCGGCGCCGCTGAGGTGTGCAGCGGCCTGCTGGCCGTGGCAGTCACTTGCTCAGTGCTGTGTCGAGTGTGCACGGCGTGGTCCTGCCACGCAGGAAGCGTGTAGAACACTTCCAAGGATGAGCAGGCCGTCGTATCGGGGCGGCCAGCGCCTGCAGCTCGCGTGACCGTGCGGCGCAGGCCGCGCGGAGCTGCGCAGGCAGCGCCTGCGAGGGCGGCTACCTCGCGCACGTCCGGGCCTGCGACGAGCACCTGAGCGAGAGCGAGGCGGGCGCAGCGGAGGCCCCGGCGCCTGCCGCTCCGGGCCTGTTCGAGGGCCAGCTCACGTCGGTGCGCCCCGCCCCATCAGGCAGAGCCCGTGGCCGCCGCGCTCTCCCTCGCTTCAGGCTGCTCTGGCAGGCGGTGCGGCTGTGTCGGCAGGTGTCCCGCGCGCAGCGCCCCAAGTGCCGAGGGCTTGCTGCTTACAGCATGGCGCGCTTTGTGCGGCGGCAGGTGGAGCTGCCGCCGCGGCGGCGCGGCCTGGAGGAGCTTCTGACGCTGGCCGCGCTGCACGGCCCTGCTGTGGAGCGCGGCGACGCAGGCGTGGGCGAGCGAGCCGAAGAGGCGAGCGCGCCTGTGGACCTGGCTGCGGTTGATGCCGCGCTGGAGCAGGGTGAGACCCGCTCCAGCGTGCAGGCCCCAAGCCCCTGGGTCATGCAAAGAACGGTGCACACGCCCCTAGTAGTTGTACCTGTTGCGGAGCGCGCTGACTGCGCCGCTGAGGCTGCGCGTGCGCCGGAGCCGCAGCTGCTGTGCAGCACGCACGGGTCTTGGCAGGGGTCTTGCACAAGGCCGCAGAGAGGCTAAGGTCGCTGAGCTTCGCGCGCAGCGCACAGAACAGCTCCAGCAAGCCAGTCGGCAGCGCTGCCCGCCTGGCCCCTCACCCGCGTGCGGGCGCGCGCGCCCGCGGCAGAGCTCGAGGCGGCGATCGCGGCGTCCCTGGCGGACGCAGAGGCCGATGGCGCCAGGCCGGGCGGCCCGCCGCCCGCGGCCAAGTTCGCGGTGCGCGCGCTGCGCACGGAGGCCCTGACCGCTGAGCGCCTGGACGCGCTGGGCGGCGCGGGCGTGGAGTGCTGCGTGTGCCGGTGCGCCGGGCAGGCCGCCGCCCCGCCCGGACTGCGCTCCGTCCGTGGAGGGCTCAGGTGGCTGTCGGGCACGTGTCAGATGGCTCATGGGGTGCTCTCTTTGCTGCTGGTCCGCGAGTTTCTGGCCCCTGGTGCGCGCTCCGCGCCGGACGCGCCTGGGCGCTGGGCGGCGGTGGCGCGCTGCGCTGGCCGGCGTGAAGGCACAGCGAGCGCGGCCCCTGATGTGCAGGCAGGGACACTGGTGGCGGCGCGGTCTGTGGCGAGCTGTGAGGCGCCGTAGCGTTCACTACCTGCAGGTCACGTTTTTATCTGTCGGGCATGCGGAGACAGGCCAGCGACAGGCCATGCAGGTTGTCACGCTCAGACGCGCATCCCCGTCACTCCATGTAGCTCTTATTTGTCGCGGTGCTTTCAGAGTCGGGCGCATGCGCGCGGGCCCCAGGGAGGAGCTGGCGGCGGGCATGAGCGTGCAAGTGATGCCGTGCAGCGCCGCCCACGCCTTCCACCCGCCCTGCCTGAAGCCCTGGCTGGCGGCGCACAACAGCTGCCCCATCTGCCGCCACGAGCTGCCGACCGACGACGAGCGTGCGCGGCCCCCTCCCTTCCTGCTGCTGCGCTGCACAGACAGGGCTTGCCTGGCGCCCGCCGCGAGCCTGCCGCACCCGGCGGCGTCTGCTCGCTCGGGCGTCGCGCTCCTATCTGGCCTGTCGATCGCCTGTGGTGCGCGCAGCGTGTTTGTGGTCACATGCACAGAGCTTGGGAAAAGGTGATAAGAACAGGTGTTGAAGTGGGCAGTGCGCTGTGGAGCAGGGTACGAGCGGAGGAAGGTGCGGGATGCGCAAGAGGCTGAGGACCGAAAGGGCGCGGCCAATGCCGTCACACACCTAGACTTCCTGTACACCTGAGAGCGTGGGGCGTTGCGGGCGAGCGTGGCCTGCGCCAGGCTGCATGCAGCAGGGGGTCGAGCGCTGGGTGCTGCACTAGTCTTGCATTGAGTATGTTGGAGCTACAATGTTCAGTGCTTGGGCAGCGCTGCGACCTTCAGTGCTTGGCCAGTGTAACAAAGATGTGACATAGAGACTTCGCACAGCGATTGACAACATGTGCGCGCAACCATGATCAAGTATACACCTGGCAGGCAGGCTACACAGGCAACTGTGCATGCGCCCCATGCAACACTTGTCTCAGGCACCTTCACGCTGTAGGGCTGCCCCTTGTGATGCTGCTGCACAGGGGACCTCCCGGAGATTACTTGCAGGTTCTGCATATGAAAGGGGGTGTTCATGGTAACCACTCAGGACCACTCGACAAAAAGCATGTGCTGGATGACACGCAGTGCTGCAGATACAATCAAGAAGCGGAAGTGCCCAGCTCAGGACAGGAGCTCAGCTCAGGAGCTCAGGAGAGCCCCTGAAACAATCTAGTCTGAAATCAACCAGCACAGCTGTCATTAGCGCCTCTCCTGCAGCCAACACAGCCACACCTCCCACATATCATGCAGCCATAATGTCAGCAGAGCAATATGAGCAGGAATGTGAAGCACAGTGCGCCTGGACCTAAAAGGTTCCAGCTGTCTAGCACACAACGTCTTGCAATACATGACATCCATGACCAAAAAGGAGAGAAAAAAAAAAGGTGCCGCATGCATGCAGGTTAAGCTTCCTGCAGGTAAGCAGACTCGGGGTTGATGGCGTTTGTACATGCATGTTCGACTAAATCTTACCACAGAGTGCGCCTTACTTTACAAGAACAACACAGATGCACGTATGCTGTCTGGCAAGCCTGGTCCACGCCACTGTGTCCAAGAGAAGCGTCGATCTTTGTAGAGCCAAAAAGAACGTTTGCGTTGACGCATCGTCGGAGTACTGGTCAGAGCAAATACCGCTGCAACCAGCAGAGCACATTGCATCAAGTATGACGGTGAATAAGCTTGTACATTAACAAGGACTGGCGAATATCAATATCGCAGGTGAACATACCTTGACGCTGGATCAGCAACTGAACTTTACAGCCTACGGCCAGCAGGCGCGGTCGCTGCAGTCCTGGGGTCAATGTCCAGCAGCCTGCGGCCGGCGGGCGCTGAAGCGGCATTGCTGGGCATGTGGTCCAGCAGCCTGCGGCCAACGGGCGCTGAAGCGGCGTTGCTGGGCATATGGTCCAGCAACCTGCGGCCGGTCGGGGCTGTGGCCGCAGTCCTGGGGTCGGTGTCTAGCAGCTTGCGGCCGGCTGGCGCTGAAGCGGCGTTGCTGGGCATATGGTCTAGCAGCCGGCGGCCAGCTGGGGCTGTCGCCGCTGTCCTGGGGTCGGTGTCTAGCAGCCTGCGGCCAAAGAGTGCGGCAGCCGCCTCGCTGGGCATATGGCCCAGCAGTCCGCGCGAGTGCCGTGCTGGGCCTGCGGTGGCCAGCACCTATTCTCAGCTAATAGTAAAGCTGCCAAGGCTGGAGCTGCCTCATACTTACTTTCTATATACTTTGCAGCCACGCTCCGCAACGCTCCAAAGACAGCAGACCTGTAGACAGCTGTCTGTGTCTTGCACGAACACAAGTGATGCAGAAGGACCGCGCAGCCACACACGCATGCGCAGTTGCCCTAGATGCCACTAGTGCACTCCCTTTTCTACATGCAGGTCAGGAGGTAGTACGACCTTGGGGATGTTCTCAGAGCTTTCTTGCCATGTCAGAGCAACTTCAGCGACAGCTTAGGTTGCATCTCATACTTCCCATGAGTATACAAATTGACACATTCTCACTTCGGTTCGTAACTCACCTTGCTCGCAGAGTGCTGTCCTCATGTGAACCATCGTGATAAAAACCAAGAGGAGCGCCTTCCGAACTGTCATCTTCGGGCAACTTGGACCTCGTGCAAAGTCTTCTTCACCTCAAATGCCTGATGCTGTCCTGTCACTGCTCACCTTTTGTCACAGCTGCTCTAAAAGTCAAGAGTCTGAAACCAGGCTGGTTGATCGTGCGCAGTTACCGCAGTAAGCTCTCCGCTGTCATTATTCTTGTTGTTTTTTTTGAGGTTAATTCAAAACGCAGCTGTGCCTTAACTTTTTTGCTTTTTTGCTTTTGTGCTCCAGTCGAGGTGAGCGCAGGGAGTGGCGCCACTGCGCAGCACATACGTGCTGCAAACGTGTTTGCTTCTGAACATATAAGGCGACATGCCAGGACCACCTTGCACATAAGCCGATATGAGCCAGCGGTATGCTATCCAACTTTCTTTCCCTAGGGCACCCTGGCTTGGCAGTCCTGCCTGCCGCTGCAGAGGGAGCCCAAGAAGCCATGTAGGACAGCACAGTCCACACAATATGGGCCAGGTGGATGGGGCCGCATGCTGCAAAGTGACCTGTCTAAGATGTCCTGCCAGCATCCAACGTACACTTGTCCTGCCAGCATACATGGTACACGAGTATGTACATTACGTACATAGTACACGAGTATGCGTGCACATCCAGTGTAAGCGTACTTTGCAAGCTGCAGCTGAGCCGGCCACACGGCGCAGCTGCTGGCAGCCCACACGAGCAAAACTGCAGTCAGCTGGCGCCCAAGCCCGCCTCCCTCCACGCACACAGCTCGCCTCCAGGGTGTCACTCCACATATGTTCGCAGCGGCCCGGCAGGCCGCGCCTTGCGGCAGTTCCAAGCAGGGCGCGAGCGCAGCCGCGCCCACAGCGCGCAGGGACCGGGGTGCCGGGGCTCCCGGCCCGGCGCGCCGGCCGCGCAGCCCGGACGCGCGCGCAGCGCCAGGGCCGAGCCGCAGGCTGCCCGGCCGCCCGCGCGCTCACGGCTGCCGCACGAGCAGGAAGCGCAGGAAGCGGCGGCCCAGCTCGTGGCGGCCCGCGCGCGGCGCCTTCCAGCCGGCGCCCACGTACACGCCCGGCCCGACCTGGGCGCCGGCGCGCCAGGGTTAGGTCACAGTCGAGGTGTCGGCCCGCGCGCGGCGCCTTCCAGCCCGCGCCCACGTACACGCCTGGCCCGACCTGCGCGCTGGCGCGCTAGGGTTAGGTCACAGTCGAGGTGTCGGCCCGCGCGCGGCGCCTTCCAGCCCGCGCCCACGTGCACGGCCCGGCCCGACCTGGGCGCGGCGCGCTGGGTCGGCGCGCGGCGCGGCGCTGGGCGCGCTGTGTGACGCGCTGGGACACCGCATGCGCGCAACCTGCCGGCGCCCGCGTCGCACATGCGCCGCGGCACATGCGCCGTGGCACATGCGCCGCGCACGTGCACGCATGCGGCATGTGCACGCTCCCAAGGGCACTAGCCGCTGGCGCATCGTCTTGTTCCCGCCGACCAGCTGACAGCGCTGCGGGGCAGCCCAGCACACCACACCATCAAGACATCCCCGACAGACCGCATCCAGCCGCGTCCAGCCCACAAGCTCGCCCGCCAAGCTCCCGCCGAGGCAGCATCAGCATGCCGGCTGCGCAACCACACGAGCTCGTTGACCAGGCTCCGCACCGGGCGCATGTAGTCCACGAGCCCGCCGCCAAACGGCCACCGCGGCGGCTCCGGCGCGCGCCACCCGCGGCCGCGCGGCAGGTCGGCCTCCGCCAGGCCCAGCTGGCCGGGCGGCAGGTACTCCAGCGACATGTCCGCCAGCTCGCTCGTGGCTGCGCCGAGGCCCAGGAAGAGGGTTAGGGTAGGGCATATACCTATGCTTGCCCAGCCGGTCGGGCGGCAGATACTCCAGCGACATGTCCGCCAGCTCGCTCGTGGCTGTGCGCGGCCCCAGGAACTATGGCTAGGATAGGGGCCTATGCCTGTGCTTGCCCAGGCGCGCGGGCGGCAGGCGCTCTAGCGCCATCAGGAACTTAGTTGCTTCAATAGCCGGGGCAACGGTCCGTTCGCCCCACTCCTTGACAGCACACGCCTGCACGGCGGGGGCTCGGGAAGCGCATCTGACATGCACGCTCTTGGCTGTGCTCAGGCAAGCACACAAGGGCAGGCCTGGCAATCATCGGGAGCAGCTAAGATCTGCCGCGGCAGGGCGCGTGCGCCTCTCCGGCAGGACACGGACACTGCACTACCGGGTGGGCAGCGGCCAGAGGCATGACCGCGGGGTGGCGCATGCGGAAAGCCCTTGCACGTGAGGTGCAGGGCACTCGGTGCCGACTATGAGCGCCCGGGCGCATGCACTCCCAGGCCTGCGCGTTCTGTGCCCCTCCGCGCCTCAGCCTACGAGCGATGGCCCACCTGGGACGACGGTCGGCGCGACGGAGGCCTTGAAGAAGAGCGAGTAGAGCATGTCGCCCAGCGCGCCCTTGCCCACCTGCCCGACAGGAGCCTGCTCAGCGACTGCATACCATGTCGCATAGCATGTCAGAAACATCCGCCTACCATGTCAGAAACATCCGCCTACCTGCGGTCCTACAGAGACCCGTGGACGGCGCTGGCGTGCATCCAGACGAGCCGCTGTGGTGCTGTGCGGTGCGGCGCGGGCTGCGGTGCGCTCAGCAGTGGCTGCGCCAGCAGGACCGTTGTGCAGGAGCGGGCCATCGCAGGCAGCGCCGCACCCCCACGCGGCCGTACAGCTCGAAGGAGGCCGGGTGCAGGAAGAAGGACTTTTTGAAGCGGCCGAGCAGCGTGTGCAGCGGCACCGCCGCGACGCCCTGGTACACGGCCACCTGCGCCGCGCGGCGCACCATCCAGCATCCACCCCTGCCTCGCTCGAGCGCCGGCCGCAACCATCCGGGACATAGATCCACAGGTGAATAAATCTTCTCACACTGACAGGCCTACTTCACAACTGGCAGGTCAGCTTGTCTGGAAGGACGCGCCATGCCTACAACTTTGTGCCATGCAGCTCTGCTGACTGCTCACGCAGGCATGCATGAGAACGGGTGCTGACATGCACGGCGCCGACATTTGCTTCGCAGGTCTCAACGTGAGCTCCAGCCGAATGCCTCCGCACCCACCACGCGCCCCTAACAGGTTGCAGCAGCAGGGCAGACCGGACGGCGCCATGAGACCTCAGACTGCCGCTACACTACAGTGGTGCATGGCACTGGGACAAAGACACCCCCCACGATAGGCAATGTAAATTTATACGGATGCAGTCCCCGCGCCTCGCCAGGCTTCTCCGGAAAATCGTCCCAGAGGGAGTAGTCCGGGCCGAGCGCGGCCTGCAGCTGCTGCGCGCTCGCCGCGCGCCGCTTCCCCGCCAGCGTCCACAGTACCCTGATATCCCTGCGGGTACCACCGCGCAGCCCGTCGTGCTTGGTTCTCGGGCTGGCAACACGTTGGCGCGCTCTGCATTGGCTGTGTGCTGGGGTCGCATCGGCACTTTCCTCCATCAGGCACTGTGCCAGCTGTCTGACCCCATATCAGGGCTTCCATATCAGCCCCTGGTGTCAGGCGACTGATTAATGTGGGGAGCACGCAGGCCAGTCCTGAGGAAAAGCGCGCGGGGCGTGCAGGCCTTATAGGGGTCACCAGTTCTATAAATTTAGAGCACAAGCAAGGGAATTTCTGTGAGCGTAGAAAACTTGCGTAAATGCAGGCTGGTGTGCCGACCAAGACTTGTGCTGCACAGGCTGGGCTGCGTCGCGCACGCTGGCAGCAGCGCGTTGAGCAGGCGAGGCCGGTCTTCTGCAGGGATGCTGGCGACCGCCCGCCTGCACCGCCATCTGCCCTCAGCATAGCAAGCCGACTGCGCCATGCCCGGCAGCAAGTGGCCGTGTGGGCACCCGCAAAAGCGTGCACTTGGCACAGGATGCAACACAGCGCCAGGCGAGGCTGTAGGTCAGGAGCGCTCACCAGATCAGCAGCGAGACGTTGAACCCGCTCTTATCGAAGGGCGAGAGCCTGTCCGCCGTGCGCGCGAGGTTGACAACCTTGTCAATGCGCTCCGCGACCTCTGCCCGGCTGGGCGGCCGTGCAGGCACCGGCTCCGGCCTTGAGGCTGCGTGTTTAGGACCCGCTGGTGTCCCCAGCTCTGACGCGCCCTGCTCTGCCGCCCATGCTTCCTGAGGCGCGCTGCGCAACTCCGCATGCGCCGCAGGCAGCCACAGCCGGCGCCTGCAGTGCCTGCAGCGTGTGAGCACGCCGCGAGCCTGAGCCTGAGCCACCCGGCGGGAGAGCTGCTGCGGGGCCGCCCGCGGGGCAGCATGCACTTGGAACGTTGCGGCCATCAGAGGACGCTTTGGCAAGTCGCCCTGGCACCTGTGAATCGATATTGTAGCACTGTGTGGGTGAAGCAAACGATGCAACTCTGACGATGCTGGAAAACCAGTGCCCCAAGGCCAGGTGCACCCTGGCTAGACCCAAACGCTCGGGGAAATGCACTCGCACTGCGGGTGTGCTCTACTAAAGTGAAAGGTATGGATCGTGGTACTGTGGTACTGGCACCTCAGCGCTCAGGCGTCTCTTATGCGAGCGCTGTTCAGTAGTTGACACACACTCCCTTGCATCCTAGCTGCCTGTGGGGTGCGTGCAGCAGCTGCACGCGCAAAGTGTGCTTGCGGCTAATCAGCAGGCCTCCTTGCGCTTGCAAACTTCCTGGATGCTTGGGTGGGTCGCACAGAGGCGCGCCGCAAGCTGCTGCGCAGACGGCTGGAGCCGCGCGCGTGCTGAGGCACCTCGCTGCGCCGCGTGCTTGCGCCGATGAATGCGACCGGGGAAGCTGGGCTATCGCCGGCGCCCGCCCCGGCAGATGATGTGGTCACCGAAGACGTTGTGGAGGCGTACAGCTTTTCCACGGGTGCGACACCGTTTGCGCGCGCCCTGACAGGCTTGTTGCACGCTTCGTGCAATCACGAGTCGGGCGCTGTAGAGTGGGGTGCACACCAGTGTGCACGCCAAGGCGCACCCTCGCGGGGGTGTGCCTGCCACGCAGCTGCAGCTTGTGTGGTCCCACCCCCCTTGGTGCTTGCAGTACCTGCTCCATGCAGTGACCCGCGATTCTATACCTAGCCGGGTGGTAGTTGCGCGTGACCTTGTGCACTGCACACCTGTGGCACAGGTGGGCGTGCTCGCTGACAGTGACCACCGGTGACAGTGACAGTGACCACCGGTAGCTGCACGAGAGAGTTGGCAATGGTGGCCGCACGTGTCTGCTCAGCTGCGGGCTGTGCAGCTCTGCACTGGTATTACACTGCAGGCATCCTGTTAAACTTTGAGTGGTGTGGTTGCAACCCGATCGCGCGGCGCGCAGGCGTGCTGGTGCTGCTCATGGTCCTGTGGAGCTCGCTGGGGCACCACATCGCGTCCAGGTGGCGCTCCTTGGGTACCCGCGCGCTCTGCACGCAGATCTGCAGGCCAGCTGACGCTCAACATATTATGGCGGCTGCTGTTGCGGCGGCACATGTTTTGACTGGGCTGTTGCACCTTCTGAGCGCCTTGCTGCCAGCTCCGGTGTGTGTCGGAATGGCTTGCCAGGGTCCAGCATGTTGCTCGTGCACATTGCGCCGGGCAGAGGTGGCTGTGGAGGCGTCTTGCAAGGCGCAGCTCGCACAGGCCGCCTGCAGGTGTCGTTGATAACACTGGAACACATGATGTGTCACTGCTATCTGCCTCTGCTGGTCTTTGCCTGCCTCTGCGCACGGCGCGCCTCGCATGTGCCTGCTCGCGTGCTCCGGCGCCGCCCTGCGCTCGCTGTCGGAGCCGCGCGCCCGAGAGCTCAGGCGCGGCCGCTGGGCCCGCGCCCGGCAGGACGCAGTACCTGGGCGAATGGAGCGCGGCGTGCGCGATGGGCCTCATCACCGGCCTGGCCATCCTCATCCTGCAGCGCTACCTCAACCCCGACGTGGTCCACCAGCTGCTCACGTTCAACCCCGCCGACTTCTTCACGTGCGCTGGCCTCCTCCGAGCGCGCTCGTCCCAGTGCTCGCCTGACCTGTTGACTTCTGTGCGTGCGCTGCCTGCCCCCGAGCGCGCTTGTCCCAGCGCCTGCCTGAAGTTGTGCTGTTCGGCGCCGGCTCAGGCATGCTGGAGCCAGGGCGCCCCGTGCCTCGTACTCTGCTTTGCACAGCTGCTTTGGCCCGTGCGTGCCGAGTTGGCGCTGTGCTGGGCGGCACCAGGATGCTCGTCAGGGAGCATCGATGTGCCTGAACCAGCAGCTATAGTGCTGTTGACAGAGTCGCAGGCAGGCAGCGGCTACCCGCAGCAGGTAGGCTAGCAGCGGGGTCCAGAAAGGAGTCAGGTGGCTCCAGCGGCATTGCGCGGCGGCGATGCATGCGTGGCTATGGCATATGCACATGCATGGCACCAATGCGCGCATACGCGCAGGCACGTGCTCCCGCCAATGATCTCCTATGCAAGCCCTAACCAGACGCATGCGCAGGTACCTGCTGCCGCCGAGCATCTCCTGCGCAAGTCCTGACCTGATGCGCGCGCAGGGACCCGGTGCCGCCGATCATCCACTATCAACTGTTGCAAGCCCTAGCCCTGACGCGCGCGCTGGGAGTTGCTGTCGCCGGTCTCCTTGTGCGCAGGCCCTAACCCTGCGCAAGCCCTAACCCTGGCGCGCGCGCGCAGGTACCTGCTGCCGCCCATCATCTTCTACGCGGGGCTGTCGGTGAAGAAGAAGCAGTTCTTCCGCAACCTGGGCACCATCGCCGCGTTCGGCATCCTGGGCACGTACACCGCGTTCGCGCTCATCGCGCTCGTGCTCTACGGCCTCGCGCAGCTGCCCAACATCCTGAACCTGTCGGTGTGGGGGCTCGGCGCTTTGACACTGTTGTCCACAAGTGCAGCAGCACTAGCAGCCTTCCTGCGGCTTGCCCCGTGTCGCGCCTACCCTCACATCAATTGACTGTGCTTCCTGTCAGATTCTTGCAATGCCCGAAGCTGCATTCAATCGGGTCAGACAAGGGGATTGTTGAGGGTGTTGCCGAGGCTGAGGCGTCGAGCCGCAGGCTCTTTGCTTCAGCGGTGAGTGTGCAAGGTCTCCCTTCCACGCGCTCGGCACAGCATGTCATACCTCGCCAGCGTCACAAGCGGCTCAGCGCCTTGCGGCAGGACTGCCTGGCGCTCGGCGTCATCTTCGCGGCAACCGACAGCGTGGCGGTGCTGCAGGCGCGGCCCGCGCGCGCTCCACCCGGCGGCTGGGCGGCGCCGAGCCCGCCCCTGCCCAGGCTGCCTTGCGCATGTGAGCCGCGCCTGACGCGGCCTGCGCGCCGTGCACAGACGGCAGCCGCGCAGAGACGGCAACCCAGGCTGCTGGGCTGGAAACCTGGCCATTGGCGCGTGGCGGACCGCCAGCAGCCGGCGCGTCTGGCTGGTGCAGGCAGGAGCTGGGAGCGGGCGCGCATGCCTGCAGCGCATGGCGGTCAAGCGGCGGCCGCGCGCCGCGCGCGCAGGTGCTGCGCCAGGACCGCGCGCCGCTGCTGTACTCGCTGGTGTTCGGCGAGGGCGTCATCAACGACGCGACCGCGGTCGCGCTGCTGCGCGCCGTGCAGGCGCGCCAACCCTTACCCTAAACCTGGTCCTGCGGCGGCGCCGCGGCCGTGGGGCGCCGACCGGTCTGGCGCGGGGGCGGCGGCGGGCCGCACGCGGCTGCGCGCCGGCACAGCGCGCTGCCCACGGGCACTGGTCGCAGCCGCGCGCCGAGGCCCAGCCGGGACCGCCCGCATCGGCCGGGCTGCGGCATCGGCAGGCTCTGGCATCGCTCTCACCGTCATGTGCCGCTTCCTGCCGGCTTGCGGGGCAGGGCTTGCAGGGTACGGCGTCCCAGGGCAGGCGCCGAGCGCGCAGGAGCTGGGCAGCGGCGGGCGCGCGCTGCGCGCGTCCATGATCGTGACCGTGCTGGCCAAGTTCCTGTACCTGTTCGCGGCCAGCATGTGCCTGGGCCTCGCCTTCGGCCTGGGCACCTCGTTCCTGATGAAGACGTTCCGCTCCAACTCGGTGCCGCAGGCGCGCGCGCGGCCCCCGCGCCCGCCGGACGCGGCGGACAGCGGCCGGGCGCTTGTGAGGTCGCGCATGCTTTCAAACGCCTGTGCATGGGCGCATCCGCCTCCCGAGGAGGCATGTTACAGTCCACAGTGGAGACGGCACCTAGCAAGACCGTATACTGTGCTTGTGAAGAACTTGTTGAGGCTGACGGTGCTGCGGCGTGGCAGACCTGGCAGCAGGGGGCGGCCCTGGTCGGCGCCAGACCGGCCTGCTGCCGTGCACGATCCTGAGATTGTGTGATGGGGCAGGGTGAGGGCATGCAGGAGCTGGCTCTCATGTGGCCAGCTGGCGGGCATGAGCGAGGCCAGGCATGACGGGTCAGGGAGAGGGCGCACAGGAGCTGCGGCCGCCTGGGCTTGCTGGCGTGCGTGGGCGAGACAAGGCATGCTGGCGTGCATGAGCGAGAGGTGGCATGACAGACTGCGGTGGGGCCGCGCAGGAGGTGGCGCTGATCGGCATGCTGGGCTACCTGAGCTACCTGGCGGGCGAGCTGGCCGGGCTGAGCGGCATCGTCACGCTGTTCTGCTGCGCGGTCGCCATCAGCCACTACGCGCTGCACAACGTCTCCGCGCCCGCGCGCGTCACGCTCGTGCGGCCCCCGCGCCGCCGCAGCTTCCTCCGGCCGCGCTGTGCCCCCTGCCCTTGTAAACGAATGGCGCCCTCTGTTTGCTGTTTGCTTGCATGCGCACCGTCTTTGATGGGCTACAGGGGTTGCCTGGGCCAGGCATGCGGTGCCTGGGCAGCAGCAATGCGCGTTCTCCAGCAAGGTGCACTCCAGCACCAGGGGTCAGCCCGTGCGCCGCCGGAGGCGCGGGCGCCTGAGCCCGGGACGCCACGCCGCGGCAGGTGCGCGCGACGCAGACGCTGAGCTACGTGAGCGAGGGAGCCATCTTCCTGTACGTGGGCATGGACACGCTGGACCCGCTCAAGTGGAAGGCGCGCCCGGCGCCGGCCTACGCGGCGCACCCGCGCCCTGTCCCGCGGGGCTATTGACGCCCTCAGCATGAGTGCGCCAGCGCTCGCGGCGAGCGCCCGAGCGCGACGCTGGGCGGCGTGAAGCCGGCTCTGCGCACGGTCCGCTTTGCCGAGCAGCCTGGTGGCTGGCGGGCCCTGCCAAGCGCCCCTCGCAAAGCTTGGACGAACATCTTGTTGGCAACCCGCCACCCTGGACGCACGGGGGACAGACCGTGATGCAGGGCGCCTGGTCAGCTACCTAAAAGCAGAGGTCCGGGCAGACCGCCAGCGCATGCTGGGAGCATGCTGACTCGCGCATTGCGCACGTCTGTGGCGAGAAGCATGCCTTCCGCTTCTCTGAGCGTGCCGGCGCTGAGCGGGGCCGGCGCGCGCGCGCGCGCGCAGAACACCATGGTCGGCGACATGGTCTGGCTGTTCTGCGTGCTGCTGGTGCTCACGCTGCTGGGCCGCGCGGCGTTCGTGTTCCCGCTCTCGCTCGCGCACAACTGGTACGCACGCGAGCAGCTGTCGTTCAAGGAGATGGTCGTCATCTGGCGCGCGCCCGCGCCGCCCTGCCCCATGACAAGCCTCGTCCCTGTCCAGTCCAGCTGTTTTTGGAAGGCACAGGACGCGATTGTCATCGAGCGCGCTGCGGCCGCCCTGCCAGTCTAGCTTCAGTGACAGGGCGAACAAGCGGTTCATCACCTCGCGCGCCGCGCCGCCCTGCTTTGCCCTATCATGGTTTGCATCCATATCGCATTTGGTGCATCGACGGCCGTCCTCGCGAGGCGGAGGAGGGGCGTGAGACTTACAGCGGGGGCTGCGGTAGGTCATGTCTTTGGCACCACGAGCTCCATACACCTCTTTATGGACCGCACTGGGCCGTGATGCTTGCATCTGGCCAGCACGGATCGAGGCGCTTGCATGGTGCTGGGCGTAATGCCCTACACGGTGCTTGCATCGCCCAGCGCTGGTGGGCGGCACGGGGTGCGCTTCCTGCGTGCGCTCCCTGCAGTCTGCGGCGCCAGGCGGGGGGCTGCGGCAGCCCCGGGGCAGGGCCGTGTTAGCCCGACACCTGCGCCACCGGAGCCACAGGGCTGGATCAGCCCCAGGCAAAGGCGCCTGCATGGCGCTGCACCATTTGATGCAATCCGAGGCAACTACCCTAATCCCTACCCTTTACCTCACACCCTGGCAAATTAGAGGGCGCATGCGGCGCGCAGCGCTGGCGGGCGGCGCAGAGGTGCGCTTCCTACGGCTCGCGGAGCCCGGCGGGCAGCTGCGTGAGCCGCGCGGCAGCGCGCTGCTGCTGCCGCCGGGCGCCGCCGCGGCGGGCGCCGCCTGGTCGCCGGACGGCCACCTGCTCGCGCTGGCCACGCAGGTGCCGAGCGGCGCCCGCTGCGCAGGCGCTGCCCTACGGCAGGGCACTGGGTCCTGCATGCTCGCCGCTGCCCCGGTGTGGTCATGCCAGAAACGAGGCTCGGTTTGACCCTTAGGGCAGAGCCCGGCTGCGCATCTACCACATCACAGGCCTTACATGTTTAAATTATTGTGTCCACGGCAGCAACAGAGCCAGAACTCCGATACCCCAGGCTGGTCAAGTCAACCTGAGCCTCCTGTGCGCCCAGGACGGCTGCCTGCGTGTATACCTGGCCGTGCTGCCGGCGCTGGCGGCTGCGCACGGCGACCGCGTCGCCTGCCTGAGCGCGCTGCGCGAGGTCACCGTCAGTTGCCTGACCGCTCCTGGCGAGGACGACATGTCAGCCAGCTGCTTGGGCGGCAGCGCCGAAACGGGCGCTGCGGCAGCCGTGGCCGGTAGCGCTGCGAGGGATGCTGATGCATGGGTTGGGGTGGCCCGCAGTTGCGGCAACGGCGGTGGGGGTGTAGGTTTTAGGGTTAGGGTTCTGGCTACTGTGGGCCTGCCCGCCGAGCCGGCGCTGCTGGCACTGGGCCCGGCGCACCTCGCGGCAGCTGCTGGCGACCAGGCGCGGCCCCTGTCAGCATGTGCATGCTGTCACGCAGTGTTGCAGATGCTATTAGAAGCTGATAATAGGCTGTTGCAAATGCTGTTAATAGCTGATCGTTGCTGGTAAAGTGAAACGCAGCCTACCTTGTTGTCACTAGGATGCAGGCTGTAACCGCAATACTCGAAGGAACTATTGAGATATTACTGACTTCTTTCCATTGTGTTGGCATAGCTTTGCATTGTGTGGCATAGGATGGCCTGCAGAATCTCTCAGTGCCGCCCAGCCATGAACCTGCACCCCAGGCGGTGACAGGAGCCCGCGGCGACGCAGGCGTGGATATTCACGCTGCCGGGCGGGGCAGGGCCGGCGGGCGCGCCTGTGTGCCAGCGGCACGCAGGTCGAGTGGAGGCGCTGGCCATTAATGCAGGTTAAGGTGCGGCCCACACTGCCACACTCTAGCGGCTCTAGCTGTCTCTGGCAATACTGCGGGCTGTTGAGTGTGCTTGTCAAGTTCCAGCAAGACGGCCTTGGCAAGGGTAAAGTCCGCCAAAGCGTCAGGGCTGACACCGTAGGTCTTGGGGCGAGGGTCGTGTGGACAGTCAGCAGACGTCCAGCCGCATGTTTGCAGTGTGTAAAGGGACCTGCCTGTCCAGAACCCTATATGGACACGGCATTGAAAGCTTCAGGATGATGCACAGGTCCTTGGCTGCTCCGCGCAGGCAGGATCTGGGTCCATGACCTGGCTCCTGCCGCCGCCGGTGCGCCTGCAGCTGAGCCGCAGGCAGGCCTCGATAGGACCCTGACCCTGCCGCCGCCGGGCGCGCCCGCGGACGTCACCTGCCTTGCGCTGAGCGCGCACTTCCTGGTGGCCGGCACGGCCTCGGGCGGGCTGTGGTGCTTCGCGTGCGCGCCGCGCGCGCCGGTCGCCGAGGCGCGGCACGCCGGCGGCGGCGTGCGCCGCGTGTGGCCGCAGCCGGCCGGGGTCAGGTGCGCTCGCCCTGCCCGGCACTCAATTCCTGCCAGCCCGAAAGCAAGGCTCGCCTGTCTGGAAGGCTCGCCTGTCCGGAAGGCTCGCCTGTCCAAGCCGCTTGAAGACCACTGTGCCTGCGATTGCAGCGGGGGGAATCCTGGGGCGGGCTCAGTCGCTGCCTGGAACCGTGTGCTGAGCGAGGCCAGTGCTGTGCCGTGTCTTAATGCCGCGAGGCGGCGCTTCCCGCCCGGGACGAGGCGCGGGGCGGCGGCCGCAGGGCGCTGTTCGAGGACAGCCACGGCGCGGTGCACCTGTTCAGCGCGCTGGACGGGCGCATGCTGCGCGTGCCGCTCCCGCCGGCCGCGGGCGGCCTCATCGCGGCCCTGTGGGACGGCGCCGACTGCAACTGCGCAGCGCTCGTCTCGGGCCGCCCCGCACCGGCATCCGCAGCCGCGCTCTCCGTGCACACGCTCGTCTATGCGCCCGTCGGCCTCGACGGGCCAGGTGGGCCCGGGCGACCCCCCGCTGAGCCCGCTGCACCTAGCGCACGGCACTCTGCTTGCGCCTGATCGTGCGTGCGCGCGCCTGGCGTGCCATGCAAGACGCTGGAGCGCATACACTGGACAGCAGCTAACCTAAGAGCCTGGCAATGCAGGAGTTCTGCTTGAAAGGAGGATGCTTTCGCAGACCATGCTTGTAAGGGGGGCATGAATGTGCAGCGTAGGTCGAATGGTGTAATGTTTTTTTTTTTTTTGGTTACCGAAACGCTGACTAAGCGGTGCGCTGCCTTTGGCAACGGGCATGCATTACATGCAGATTGGCGGCAAGATGTACATGGACTGACGCATATAGTAACCTTTCAGACCTGGCTGCAGGCGTGGGCATGGTGGGAAACAGCCAGGCGCTGCCGGCCGGGCACACGCCGCTGCTGCTGCGCGCCGGCGTGCTGGCCTGCCGCACGGCCGCGGGCGCCCTGGCCGCCGTGCTGATGGACACGCATGCGCCGCTCAAGGTGCCTGGCCTGCAGCAGGGCAGACCACCGCTGACAGCCTGCACTCGATAAATGTATACCTCCTCTACAGTTATTTGACAGGAATGTGCCACAAATTTGTACGC
>JAABUV010002288.1_pt1 | contig 26267 bp, 44 predicted proteins | sample 5559971 | NCBI WGS metagenome assembly JAABUV01 (sample SAMN10711881, study PRJNA513362) | rock metagenome | isolation source: Antarctica rocks | place: Antarctica: Victoria Land, Knobhead nord | collected 2015-12-19
AAAGCACACTTCTGCCAGCAGTGCAGTGGGCCTGGTCCCTCAGGCATGGAGGCATCGGATGTGTTGCCAAGCAGGCGCTGCCACACAAGGGAGCCACCTAGTAGTGGGCTTGATGGCGCCGCCCAACTGCGATGCGGCGCCTCAGTACCACTGCATACGTGGATGTCACGACCTGCTGGCTGGTAGTCGGCGCCCTAGAAAGCCACACTGCATGCTGGGCGCTGCGCCTTGGCCATGAGATGCAGCCTACCGTTGGCGCCTGGGGACCCAAATTTGATGGACCTGGACTTGCACTCATGGGGCCCTGCGGGCGCAGCACTATACGCCTCCTGTCTGAGGGTCATTGACTTGTTCACCGAGTGGGTGTGCGGCTCGCCAACGTGGCAGGCCGCTGGCCCATGCGCGCCTGCGCGCCTCAAACGCCTGGGGCCAGGACACAACAGCCCTCTCCGCCACTGGTTCTCATGCGCTGCGTCACACCGGCTTCGACTGCCAGTGGCAACACAGCTGCGCGCTGCAGCCCCATCGTATCTGTACAACCGCGCCTGTACAATGATCATCACTGAGCACAGTACATTCCTGTATCCTAAAGACGGCACAGCGCCGGGCGCGCGCAGCGCCTCTGCTTGTTCCCTGTAGGGCCCATCTGCATGAAGTGTGACACTGGCACCCTGGGCAATGAGCAGCACCTTCATTTCGACTGTCCTTTTGTTGCCTGCAGGTATGCTGAGTATGCGCAGCTCCCGACGCCTGGGTGCCTGTCATTGGACTGTTGCACCACGCTGGGGTTCATGCAGAAGCAGGACATTCGCGGCATTGCCTGCTTCATCCTGGCATGCCTCAAGCTTTACTTCTACCCGGCACCCGACGTCACCTGCCTCCTTGTGGGTCTGGGATGAGTACTTGCTTGCGTTACAACGGGGTTGCCTGAGCACCCGTAGCTGGCTGCACCAGGCTTTCAACGTAACATGTTTGGGTGCACGGAAGGGTGCGCGCACTCACAGCCTCTCCTTTTCTGCTTGATCCCTGCTCATTTGGCAGTGGTGGCCGACGCTGGCCTCGGCCACCCACGCCGCGTCTGGCTGGCCGCCGCTGGTGGCCGCTCAAGCCAACAAGCTGCAGCACGGAGCGCGCTGCACCGCCGGCATACATGGCGATGCCGCAGCGCACGCCGGCCTTCCCGTGAGTGGCTTACCCTGCTTTCCTCTGACCGTCAAGCGGGCCCTCCCTGGGCCACGGCTTCTATTTGGCGCCTGAGTGGAGTCTGGAGCAGTCTAGTGCAAGATAATCAGTAGGTATAGAACCTAAGGACTCCCACCCACTTGCAGCACCGGACTGGCCCGGGGCCCTGACGCTGGCCGCTGTATGTATTTTACGCCTTGGCTTTGACGCTTTGCGCCGCTGACGGACCACGTCTCGCTGAGCATCGCCCATGCTTCGGTTTTGCTGTAAGAGCCTGCGCACCTGTAAATATGCAAAGAGGATGCCGGCCCTGTGCTGATCCCACTCGGGCGGAACCGCACCTGGTGAGCGCAGAGCTTAAGGCAGCGCGGACCGACTGGGAGTATCTTCCTGCTGCTATGCTGTTGCGGCTACTTCCCCGATAGCGTTGGTTTTCACCCACGTTTTCTGCCTTGCGCTTGCATGTTGCAAAGCCGCTGCCCGGGGCCAGACGCAGCCGCTCTTGAAGCCAATGCAGCTGCGCATGTTAGGGAGTGGGCTGGCTGGCGCGAGTGCTTCATATGCGTGCATGCAGCCATGCAAAGCCTGGTAGCGCACTGCCTGATCTGAAGCTCTGCTTGGCACGATACGCGCTGCAGGATCGGGGCGTCTGTGCGACTTCTTGTCATCACGAATCATGACTTGTATCCGAGAATGTGTTTTTGGGGAGCGACCCTGGGGAGCGACCCGGGGAGCGCCATCCTTGGGGAGCGACCTTGGGTGGGTAGAATCCGTACGAGCTAGCTCTTTCATATTCCGCTCAAGCTGTCCATCGACTTCTGCGAAAGGCGGTGACATGTCGGTCAACCTATCTTGCGCCCTGCCAATGGTTTCCACCAACGCCCTTGCACATGGTGACACCCTCCAGAGCTAGCGCTGCTGACTTACTGCTAAAACCAACGCATGCTTCTCAATCACCTACCTCTTTGCAGCCTTTTTCCTTGGCTGTCTACACAACTCAAGTGACCCGGCCCATCCGCCTAATTCTGTCCTCTTCGAGGATGTCCCCACTGCAGCAACTAGCACTACCTGCTCTTCGGCATCCATGCGCAGTCCCAAGCAAGCCAACCTGATACAGCCAACCAGGCACCCAGCAACAGACTCATTACGGTAAGTCGTCAAATGGACAAAGTGATGAGACAACGAGCCTGCACATCAGCGAATCAGTGGTAATGGCACACTTCGGCAGAGGCTAGTGCTCAAGTTACTGTGAAGTCAAGGCGCATCCCATACACTGTGACCTGCTTGACGTGACTCTGTTCTCAGGCAACGCCCTCTGCCGCGACTCGGGCTCGGCCACGGCACAAAGCAAGCCGAGGTGACACCTGCGGGCGGCCCTGCAAGGCCTCGAACGTCAGGCCCAACGACTGTATGCGTAAATAACAGGCTAGTCATCGTAAAATCACATGCGCCGCGAAGCACGCCTGCCGTTGCACCTTGCACTATTGCACCGCCGTACGGCAACTCGCAGTTGCGGCCAGTCATCAGCTTTGCTTTGGGCAGAGGCTTGCCTGTGACGGCAGCGCCCCGCCGCATACCAGAGTTGCCAGAGGGTGGCATTGAGCAGGCGTGTCTACAGCGCCGCAGCGCACGCTCCAGCAGCCAGTACCGCCCTAGTCCGCGGCCAACAGGGAACAGCTGTGAGCGCTGCACCGCCTGTCCACTTGCTGCGCGAAGAATCGCACTCTTTTGTAGCACTTGGCCGTATCCAGCCGGAGCACAGTAGATGCCAATGCCACAATCGCGCGGGACTTGCCAAGGGGCTGGCCCCGTTGCCAGGCGGGCAGACAATGCTAACCCCCTAGGCCAGCGGGCTCATGACGTCTGCTAAGTATGCAGGGCCACAGGGAATACGGTCGCTGGGGCCACGTCCCAGCCATGCGTCGCTCAGCACGACAAGCGCGCCATGCGTGACGACCGCGCTTACGTGCGCGGTCTGTACTATCATACCGCCGTAGGGCATGTGCTGCTGCTGCAGTCGTCGCTGCAGAAGGCGCTGGTCGTGCGGCTGGCGCGCCGCCCGGCGATCCTGCCACTCTGCCACTCACGAACATGTGTTTCCAGCAGCACTCCCACGTTACCTCATGTCTGTCGATGTTATAACATCGCATGTATGCATGCACATCGCTACCAGGTGCGCCAATGCGTGCTAGAGCCAGTGTAAATGATGCGTCTTCAGTGTTGGGTGAGCAGCTCCTGGCTTTCAGCATGTCGCGGCTGCCCCTGGCGGCGTCGTGCAGAACGGGCTGCCCCTGCCGTGCATGCATTCGTATGATGAAGGGCCGCGCCGTCTGTCGCAGCATCCAGGCACAATGCGCTAGGGCCTACGTCGAGTGGGCCACGCGCCACCAATCCTGGCACAGCCGCAGCCACTTGCGAGCCTTCACTGCAAGCGACCAGCCCATGCCTCCAGATGCGCGGGTGCATGGGGTTGGTAAAGGGCTGCGCGTTGCCTCTGGCCAGTTGCTGGCCTCCTGCAGGCAGCCGTGACGCATCAGTAGCTACAGGCAGCGGTCCTGCTGTTCGTGCCCTGTCATGTGCTCCTGCCAAACACGGGTGTGTTGCCAAGTACTTCCGAAGTACTCCCCATGCGAACTGCCCTTGTTTAAGGACGACAGGGAGTTGCGCGCTGCAGCCTGCCGCCGCGCCTGGCATGCTGACTCCAGTGTTGTGGGCCGCCCCTTCATGACACCAGGCAGCTGCAGCCTCATGCGCACGCAGCGACATTCCAAGCATGGTCATTGAGTTGGTGTATCACAGATGGCACCTTCCATTTTTCATTCTGCTGCGGGTGGACAAACTCCTGTGCCAATCTCCCGCAGGAGCTGTGCGCGGCTGTGGCTACGGGCGCGCTGCCGCACCTGCCGGCCGCGGTGGACGCGCTGGGCGCGGAGCCGCCGGAGCTCCTGGCCCCGTGCGCGGCGCCATCGCCGCGTTACCACGACCGCACCGTCCGCCTTGGCAGGTCGAGCGCCTGGCGCGCGCGCTCACGGCGTTCGGCGCTGGCATTGGCGCTGTGACGGATGCTGCGCGGGTGGGCCGCAGCCCTGCTCTTCCGTAAATGTCTCCCTGTGCTGCGGGGTTCACAGGCGAGCGTGCCTGTGCGCGCTGTCTGGGCCTTGACACCAAACTCAGGGCAAGGTGCCCTAACCCAGTAGGATTGGGTACAAGCCCGCCCAGGCAGAGGAGCCGCGCAGGCGGGGACGGCGAGCGAGGTGGCTGCGCTGCTGCTTGCCGCACTGGACGCATTTGCGCACGCGGAGGGCAGCACGCGCAGCCTGCGCAGCAGCTGGCGCACGCGCACGGCGCTCGCGCACGCCGCGCTGGCTGTCCTGCAGGTGCGAGCGTGCGCTCAGGGACGGCGTGGTGCAGCGCGGGTCGGTGTCTTTGCACGGGCCGCTGCTTTGCCCGAGTGTCGCGCGCTGAAGTGGACAGGGGGAGGGGCGCCAGGCACAGGCCGAGGTCAGGACGAAGTGCGCTGCGCGCTGCAGATACACGCCGATGTGGAGGGGCTCGCGGAGGGGCCGGACCTGGGCGACGACTGGGTCGCGAAATGCCAGGCCGCCGTGGCCGGCCTGCTGCAGGACGACGCCTACGCCGCTCGCTGTGTGGCTGCTCGCCTCGTCCCGCGCCTCTTCCCACTCTTCCTGGACCTCCAGGCGCGCGCCCCTGCGTTTGTCACGGGGGCCACCGTGTCTGTGGGTTGAGAATGGTCTGCACCCATTCTGCATGGGTGGGTCCAAATCACATCCAGACTATTCCGTTATCAGCACAGAACGCCTGCAGAGAGCACTGCCTGGGGTTGCTAAGCTTTGCACATGCGCAGCAACCGGAAGAAAGAAAGCGGATTATGCAACCGGACGTCAGGCTGTGCATGACACATCACAGCCCCGGACGCTACAGGCATGTGCGGCGATTGCGCTTAGCAAAGCACCGCCGCCAACCTGACACGGGGTGCATGGGGCGCTGCCGGCAGGCCGCGTTTAGCGAGCCGGGCGGCCTGCAGGCCTGGCTGTGCCTCGAGAGCCTGCCCGCGTGCGCGCCGCGCGGGCAGAGCAGGCCGCCGGCCACATGGAGACCTCGGTGGGGATGCTGGTTGCGCCCGCCTAGTGCGGCCCGGGCAGGACGGCCCTGCGCCCGAGGGAGTGCCACCTTGCGGCCGGGAGCGTAACCTGCATGTACACAGGTGCTTGGGGGGTGCTAAGCAGCAGGGTGAGTGTGCAGCACAAGGGTGCTGGAGCGCAGATATAATGAGACTCCGCACGACCAGTGGAGCCCTGATGACATGCGGAACTGCCACTCAATGGAGCCGCCATCCTACTGTCTCTTGCAAAGCCTCGATGAGTGGACTGCAACACAAGATCACACCCTTGCGTCCAACAGACTTTGTTAAAGACAGCATCACAAGCAGCCACAGCATCAGAAGCAGGCCCCGAGCTGCTTCTGATGCAGCCGAAATGCGGGTTACCATTGCGCAGGCGAAACCAGCCGCGCACACTGCACCAGGCCGCGCAGCGCCCCGCGCACGCCCCGCTGGTCGGCGCCGCGCTGGCCAGCACGGCGGCGCCCTGGGCTACGCCGCGCTGCCCGTTTACATGGCCTCCGCGCACCTGCCGCCGGCGTGCCATTGGTTTGGCGAGGGCGGGCGCCTGGACGCGCTGGTCGTGCTGCGCGCCCTGGCGTCCAGAGCCGGCGGTGGGCACGGGCGGCGCGGCGGGCTACCTGGCGGCCACCGCAGCGGGCCTGGTGCCCGCGCTGCTCTGTGCCGCTCAATACCAGCGTTAAGCTGGTTACCACCTGCTGCGGGAGCTGGACCGCGCGCTGGAGCCGCACGCCGGTGGGGGTGGGCTCTGAGCCGCGTGCTGGCAGAAGAAAGTACCTATTGTGAGAGTGCTATTAATGCAACGGGGAGCGCCTGATACTCGACTTGCAGCCAGCGAATGCGCATGGAAAATTCTCCCGCAATAGAGTAGCAGCTAGGGATTCACTCACTGGAGGCCGAGCGCAAGCACTCGTGGTGCAAGGAGAACCGCGGTTGAAACTACGACCAGCCATTGCGTGCGGAACACAGCCTGGCATAGCTCTAGTGAATAGCATACTGCAAAAGCCTTCCTCAAGGAAGGCTTTACAGTCCTGCGGCAATTTCCATCCTACATTGAGCGCTCTGCTGTTACTTGTGCCCAAGCAAAGCACCAACATGTACGGTGGAATACAATCACTACCTCGAGCAAGCCAAATCACCGTCTCTGCAGGTGAGATGTCCGCATCTATAGGCGACTGCGCTGCCCCACAGGCAATGCCACCGACCATGCACGTGCGAGGTGGGTGATTGGAATGAGAAAGCCGAAAAAGGGAGCTTTGGTCATGCACAAAGCTGGAACAGCGGCAGACATGTTGAAGGCCTCTAGCAGGCCACCAGCCTGTTGAGCCTCAGACTACAAAGATTTTGCAGTGCGCTCCGCGACGCACACGCGCGAAAGTCGTGCGGGTAGTTGACCCATGTGACTTCTTCACCATCATTTACGGTTTTCCACCCACCATATACAAGCGGCATTGCGAGGCGCTGTAGCGCCTGGCCTTCAATTTTGCCACGGGTACGTCTGGAGTGTGGCACCCGGCCCGGCTGCGGCACCACGCTGGATGGGTGGGTGGAAACCAACGCTTGTGGGGAATAAGGATAGGGTCTGTGTGCGTGCGAGACTAGGCGCTTTGGCGGCATTTGGAAACGTGCACCAGCCGTTGCAGGCCAGTGTGCAATATGGTCGGCCACTATGGGTGAAACCCGTGCTAGCTAAAATTCATCGAACAACCGCACGATTTTTTGACCCCACGTGACCCGCCCTGGGCTTGACTCGGGCGTTGCACAGCTGAATGATTACCTGGAAGAGACATGTGTAGGAAGGTGCCTGTGGGAGTCTTGCTGCGTGCTATGTCCTGCATACCAACGTGGCTGAGGGGTAGGGTAGGGTCCTGTCTTGACCCTGTCCTGTCTTGCTGCAACCGCTACAGACCCTAGCCAAAGAGGCAAAGCGTGCCCAGTGGCGCCCCAAAGTGCGCTGCCAGCCCGCTGGAGGAACTTTCGAGGTTCTAGCAGCTCATGCGTGTGCCTGCGGCTACCTAGGGAGGCCTTGACCGCGCGCGCGTTTTGTACAGTGGAGATGTTCCGTCGCGTGCTCCGTGCGCATGCTCTCCGGCCGTGGCAAAGCGTGGGCTGAAACACCGGTGTGAGACGCGTTTTGTTGCGGCCAGCAGCCAAAGCAGCGCCATAGATACAGCCCTACTGGAGGTAGGGCGAGAGTCTCCCCTTGGCAAACCCATTGCGCATGGGAGGTCTGCTTGAATGAGCGCACCTCTATGGCGCAGGATCAGTGCCATCCCCGGCTGCTTGACATGAGAATGTGAGTGTGTATCCCAGCTTGGGGCCTCTGCTGTTTTGCTACGGCACTACATGATCCTGATTTGCCTAGGAGCCCTGCCGCATTGCTGCCACCTGCCTTGCTGCGTTACGATGCGCACTTCATTGAAAAACCTGGCTACAGCCGTGCGCCCCTCGTCTTATTGATGCCATTGCTGGAATGCTCCCTGGGTGACGAGCAGCCCGAGGGTCACGCATCTTACTTGCTCGCCGACAGTATCGTGATCACGGTGCGTGTCCACCTGGTCTATGACGTGGGGGAGCACTTGGACACCAATAGGGGTACACTGTCTCCGTCAGTAATTTTTTTTCGCACTCAGTTGCAGATGTTACAGAGAGCAAAGCCTGTCGTAGGGCCTGCAGCAATTGCGTGAAACCCGCAAAACATGCAAGTCCACCACACGGCACAATGGCGCTCAGCATCTGGAGTGTGTCTGATACCCACTGCTTCAAAAGGATACCTCAGCCCAGCAGATCCGCAAATGGGTCCTTGGCGTCCTTCCTGGCCGGCTTAGGCGGCGCAACTGGAGCGCCACGTGCCGCCATTGCTCCCGGCCGCGTCGGCACCGGCTTTACGCCCTGCTGCCCTGTTGAACCAAGACAAGGCGCTCAGTGGACCCGTATTGCACACGACAGATGCACCATTCCTCTAAACATGACACTACGTGCTTCAGCCATCACAGTGTGCCAAACATGCTTCTTGGAAAGGCCCCGCACCGTATGCGGCAGGCATGGCAGCGCCAGCGCTAACTGCCGCGCCTCCGAGACCAGGCTGCACTCCACCGAGCAAGCCGTCCAGCGGGTCCATGCCAAAGGTATCGGGCTGCGCTGCATTCGCATGCTGCGCGCCATCGTGCCAGCCTGGCTGCGACGTAGGGCCCAGGTCCCCCAGCAGGCCGCCCTGGCCAGCAGCGGGCGCGGGCGGTCCGTAGAGAGCGCCTTGGCTGAGGCCTGGCCGCGCCTGCGGGGCCGTGGGCGCCGGGTGCTCCAGGCCCTCCAGAACGGCAAACGGATCTGCACCACACACGCGCATTGTTACTCAGGCTGCTCGACATGGCGGGCAGGATTTGCGAGACCTTACATGGGCCACACGTTGCACTGCCCGGAACAGCACTACTACAAGCACAACGCATTAGAAAATACCTGCACTTAGCGCAAAAGGGATGCAGGTACTGCCCAATTATATAGGTCATAATGCACCGGATGCGGCGGGCGTGGCCGTCGCTGGTGCCGCATTCAAACCGCCAAGCAAGTCGGCCGCTGGTGATGGCGCCGCTGCCGCCAGCGGTGCGCTTGCGCCAGCATCTCGCACCTGCACGGACACCCTTGGCATCAGCTCATGGAGGCTTCGACTCGCATCATTACTTGCAAAATGCCTCCTCACTCAGCCATGATACTGAAATATAGCGCTCGGCTTGGTTTCAGCATACCATGCTATTTTGCAGGCAACATGCAACTTTGTATACCGCCCTTGGATATGACAGGCATCTGGCTGTCGCCGCGCAGTACCGGCATAGGCGAGGCACGCCGCGGGCCGCGGCGCGCGGGCGCGGGGTCGTCGCCGAACAGCGAGGCCGCCAACTGCGCCTTGCCGCTGGGCAGCGCATCCAGACTCGCGTGATCGACGGCGGCCTGCGCCTCTCGGCGAGACGGCACTGCCAGCACACACACTGATTCAGGCGGCGCATGGGTGCTGGGTATGCATGACGGCGCATGGAGTGGCACATGACTACACGCACTTAAGATGATATATTACGAGATCACCTGCATAAACAGGCGCATCAAGAGGTCCTTGAACCAGTGTGTCATGCTGCCAGAGCATCTGCTGGCTATGGCAGCAGCTGAGAGGCATACGCTGACGCGACAGGAACAAGGAATGCTCACCAGGCGCGGCCGGGGCCGCGAGCGACGGGGCAGCGGGTGCAAACTGCGCCGGGCCCCAGCGGCGAGCCCCTGCAGGAGCCGCCCGCAGCGCCACCTGAGGCTCCGCCTCCGCCCCGACTGGATCGCCGCCAGCGTGGCTGTCCTCTGTCCGTGCGGCGCTCCGGAAGAAGTCCTGACCTGGTGAGTGCAACCCACGTGTGTCATCCAAAGCCGCAGATAAGCGTACACGCTGGGAAGCATGAGAGCTCAAGGCATGGCAGCGGCACTCCCTGTGCATGAGCCAGGCGAATGCTGCCCTACGCAGCTGGATGCGCGGCCGCACCTGTGCCGATGCTGGCGGGCGCATCGGCGGCGGGAGCAGCGTCGCTGGGCGGCGCGGCCTTCTCATACGCGGTGAAACGCAGCGCATGGCTCTGCTCCGTCGCCTGTGAAACTCATAAAGCGTCGACAACACCGGACAGAACCCATACACTCGAAATGCAAACCCTTACACGCAGGTCACGCAGATGAGCGACAGCCAAGGTGACCTGCCGACGACAGCCCCAAACCACAGGCAGACATGGCCGCAAAGCTGTACAAACAAGATGCGCATGCACCACTTTTCACTTGTTGCACGGGACGTGCGACAGCACGCGCCTCGTCATTGTGCGACGGCCGCACAACGCCCATGGCCAAGCGCTGCTCCTCGGACAGGTACGGCGCCGCGCCGGCCGCCAGCGCGGCGGACACGTGCATGTCCAGGAACGGCAGCGCAGCGTCCACCTCCAGGTCCTCGCACGACGCGTCCGCAGGCAGCGCCACCGACCGCACCGCCGTCGTCGCGCTGCCGAGCCAGCGTCCGCAGCTCAGCGCACGCGCGAATCGTCCCGCATGAAGCCCACAGGCCGCACGTGCGGCTCTGCGGCCTGCGCATGTGGATATGTGCCAGGCCGCACAAGGCAGCCAACCCGGCGCGGCAGGCGATCTCGCTGGACGCGCCCCTCGTCCGAGCCGCAGTGGCGTGGAGGCAACCCCGTCACGCACACAGCGCTTGTCTCCGCCTGTCGCACAGCACGTCTGCTTTCTGGGGTGTCCTACGCGTCACGTGCAGGGCGGCCGGGCGCGCACGCGAGCAGCGCGCGCAGCTCCAGCGCGCGCTGCTGCAGGTCGGCGCTGTGCGAGGTGGCGGCCGCGGCCAGCAGCTCCTCGCCGCCCGGCCCCAGCGGCACGCCCGCCTGCGCGGCCAGCTTGGCCAGCGCGCTGAGCAGGTAGCCGCGGGTGCTGTCGCTCAGCGCAGCCGCCTCGCCCACGGCCACCAGCCGGTCGCGCGCCGCGGCCGCGCCGCCCTCCGCCAGCGCGCCGTACTCGCCCAGCACCCAGCACGCGACCTGCGCGATACGCGCCAGCGCGGCCGTCTGCCGATGACGGGCCTCAAGGCAGCACACATGCGCGCTCGGACTCAGAACAGCATCGTCCCTGTCACCAGCGGGTCCACCTGGGCCTGAGGGCCGAGTGGCTCGCAGCATTTACTTCCGAGGCAGCAGCTCCGCACAGCACGCCTGTAGCACGCCGTGCCGAGACGCCCTGCACGGTCCGGCTGCTGGGGCGGGCAGCCGCACCTTGAGCAGGATGTCCGGCAGCTTGGGCTTGGCGAGGAGACGCAGATAGGCGTTGGCCGCCTGCGCGCGCAGCTCGGCATCGGCCGCCTCATCGCCCTCGCCAGCGCCCTCCGCCACCAGCCGCATGAGCCCATGCGCCAGCGCTGGAGCCACCACATCGCCGCCCAGCTCAAACACCTGGCGCATGCGGCCTTTGTTAGTGCGATGTGAGGAGGCACCCGCCTGACTGCGTCCTGGTGACCAGCCCGTGCTCTGAAGTGTTTTTGCAATGCCTTGAAAGCCCACTCCGTTCTTCCACACCTCAGGTATGCGCTGGACCGCAACATAATGGCAAATCCCAGACACTAGACCTGCTGCCACCTGCATGCACTTGAGCAGGCCGTCCTACCTGTGCGCATCCTGCAAGCAGCGGCAGCAGACGCCCGGGCGCGCCTGGTTCATGGTGTCGATGAACCACTGCGTGTCGGGCGCAAAGCGCTCGGCCAGCTCGCCGACGCGCTTGGCCACATCCGCCTTCTGCACTTCGTCGCCGGTGCTGCGCAGGTGGTCCAGCATCTTCTCCACAATGACCTGCCGCCCACGCGCCCTGCTTCAGGCCTAGTGTCAGAGCTGCACGTGCAGTCACCTCAAGGCTATAGTGGCATCACCCACCACCACAAGCCGCTTCGGGGTCTTACCAACATGCATGCCTCTGGGTGAGTGCAAAACAAGCGATCACCTCGACGTTGCTGGGGCGGGTCATCTTGAAGAGGAGGTCGAGCGTCTTGCGGCGCAGCGTTTCGTCGGGATCCTCAAGGCAGTCGATCACCGCCACCTGCGCTTGATCAATAGAAATTGGCATGCGGGTGCAGTGGCGCCACTGAAGGGTACTTCATGCATCAGTACACGCAGTTGGCGTAAGACAAAATGCAAGCTATCCAGCAACAACAAGTGCCTGCCCCGATCGATACATCAGCGAGAGACAAGCACACACGGGGCTATGCTTGCAGGTCATGCCACCATTTCGAAATAGGTCAACATGGCCCACAGGTGCACATTGGCAGGAGGAAGTCCATCGCAAAGTCTGGCATGGCTAGGGCGGAAGAATTGCGACGACACTGCAGCCTGAGAGCAGGACGTGCCTGATGCTCGCCGGCGTACTTGGCGTTAATGCGCACAATGCGGGCGAGCGCGTCGATGCCGCAGTACTTCAGGTTGTGGCTGCTGGCCTTCACAAACCCGGACACCATCTCCGCCGCTGCCCACCGCACTGATGGTTCAGCTACAGCTCAACTGGCATATAGGCATGCACCAGGAATACTTGCTGCGTGCTTCACACGCCGCACAGCCAACGCCACCCTGCCTCAAGCGAGTCTGCACCCAATGCCCCAGCAGAGGCGCTGGCCGCTCAGGCAGGAGCGAAGCGCTGCGCTGTAGACGGATGCGCGCCTGACTGCAGGAGTGCCGGGTTTGGAAAGATGGCCGCAATGGTCCGCACGCACTCGTACACTATCGCGTTGCCGATTGTGTGCCCGGTGTTGGCACGGCGCATAGCGTCGCCGACGACAGCATACATGTTTTCGCTTGCCGCCTTGTTGCCCGCGCCCAGCAGCGCCAGCGTCTTCAGCAGCTTGATCTGCGCCCGCAGTAGCAGCGCAATTTTTATATTGGGTAGGCACTTGATGGAGCGGCAACTCAGTGACCAGCCCCTTAGCGGCCGACACAGCTATTAAAGCAGGCCAAGCAACATCGCTGCGCATGAAGTCTGGCTTCAGCACCGTCCTGACCACTTCACCAGGCTACAGCAGACATGCCAGGGCACGCAACACCCCCAGTTGCAATTGGTGGGCTGGTGAGCCGAGGAGCGGATGCAAACCTGGATGAAGGGCGCCGGCGTGCGGTGGTAGTCGTACGCCTTTGGCAGCCTGTGCTCTGCCACCTGCACCGCTGTAACGCCTTAGATCTGGGCACAACATGAACTGTCGCACATAGAAGCACCAGCCATGGCTTGCAAGGACTCCTTTGCAGGTCGCACGGCTGACACACAACGACAAACAGAAGGCCATGAGTCCATGAGTCTTAGGACAAGCGATGCATGCCCCAACGACATGCTGTGAAACATGGGCCTGGACAGCAGCCCTTGGCGGGGCGCGCGCCTGCTTGAGGATGCTGACAAAGCTGGGGATAAGGTTCTTGTACGGCTGCGGGCTGCGCGCCACCACCTCGTGCAGCGCGCACAGCGCGGCGTTCATCACGGACGGGTCCTGCAGTGGCACACCTTTTGGACTTCAACCAAACAGGTGCTCAAAGAAACAGCACGGCGCCAGCTTACAGGCTGCTCATCTGGTGCGCTGCGTTGATATGCAGCAGCAACTTGCGCAGCCCCCGTCCGAACTCGCACAGGCAAGGCCCAAGGACGGCGCCCCGACGCGCGCGCGCGCCTTGTCGCACAGCGCCTGGCGGAAGTGCTTGTCCAGGTCGCTGCCGGCCAGCGCGCCGTCGCGGTCCGGGTCCAGCTGCTGGAAGCGGTGCAGCGCCAGCACCGCCTTCTTGCGCACCAGCTCCCTGGGGTGGCTCACCAGGCCGACCACCGCCGGCAGCACCGCGTTGACCAGGTCCGGGCCGATGAGCTTGCTCACGGCCGTCAGCGCCGCGCACACTGCCGGGCCGCTCGACCGCCTTAGCTCGCAGGGAGGCTTCAGGCGCCTGGCGTGTGCACGCAAAGGGTCTCGCAGCCGTGGTGCTCACCGACCAGGTAGTTGTCAGACTTCAGATCCTGTGTGATGGTATTGACAATCAGGATGATGAGGTCGCTCTTGTAGTCCATGAAGAGCGACGTTGCGAGGTATGCGACCTGTGGTAGGCGTCGGCGCCCAAAATCAGTGCTGCTTGCGCAGGCACGTGCGGGCAACACTGCAGGCCCTCGCCCAACCTTCTTGGTGACGAGGCTGGTGTCGCTGCAGGCCTGCAGCGCCTTGACGTGGCCCCAGGACGCGTCGTGCCCCAGCATCTCCACATAGATGAGCCGGAGCAGGAACTCCTTGAGCAGCCGCTTGTCCAGGCGGGCGTCTTTGAGCCGCGGCTTCAGCACCTCCACCTCGCGGGCAATAATCGCGTCCTCCTCCGCCTTGCTCTTGCACTCGCCGATTGCTCTGATCAGCCCATCAAACTCCCGGCTCCACAGCGCCGCTTTCTTGGCCAGGTTGCTGGCCACCTGCTGCATGGCTGCAGGAGTGGCTGCGCGGCGCGCCCGCAGCTAGCTCCCCAGCTTGCAAGCAGGTCGTCCAAGCGCCAGGTCATGCGCAGCACACCAGCATAGCGGGCCCAAAGCCTATTGGTCTTATTTGCAGTGCCTGGTTGCTTAGTAGAGCACTGAGCAGTGTGTCTCCTCTGGTCATGCAATGTCCAGTGGTGGGCCTTGAGCTTGGGTTCCTTTGCTTCACCCTTGCCTAAATCTTGCCTTTGCTTGGAATTTTGATTGCCTAATGCAAGCAGCATGTGTGCTGCACACAAGGTTGGAGCCCTTCAATGGAGTGGGCGGTGTGCACGAGAGGCGTGCAGCCTTCGTGACAAGTCGCACAGGCCTCATGGCGTTTTGATACGCTACATCATGCCCTTCGCAGCCACTGGGCAGCACACAGGCAAGACGCACCAAATACACATCAGGACACACCATGCAACAAAGCAATAGCAGTGGAGCGCAGGCCATCAGCGTGCGCGCGGCCGCGCGTCAGCCAGTCACGCCCTCAATGCTGCCCGCACCAACGAGGCGGTGCAGGCAGCTCCACTCGCCAAGCAGGTTGGCACGCCACAGCTGCACGGCCGCGTCTGCGCACGAGGCTGCCAGCCACGTGCCCAGCAGGTTCACTCCACGCGCCACACCGGCGCGCCCAGGTCCAGCGCCGCGACCTGCTCCACCTGCGCCATTATGTCGCACTGTGGTGCCACGGGAGTGCGGGTACACCATGTCGCGGGCATTTCATTCACATTGCTTGCTGCAAGGAAGACAGTCCTGCTGCCCTGACCATACTCGTACGCGCAAGGACACAAAACGGATGTCAGCAGCGGCGGGCTTGTGCTCGCGCGCGCCTCCAGAGCGTCAGCAGGGCCCTGGAGGCTATAGACGGTCACGCGCTCCCCGGCGCCCACCGCCACCAGCTCGACCGCGCGGCCCACTGTGCATGCCCAGTGCACGCACGCCACCGCAGCCTGCGGCCCCAGCCTGGCCACAGGCACCCACCGGCCCAGGCCCGCGCGGTGCAGCCACACCTGCGGGGCGCCACACTTGTTCATTGCAGCCTGCCGTCCCAGCACTGCCGCACTGGTACACTGTGCCATCAGAGAAGCAGCCAGCCTCATGCTGAATCCCCTGATCGGACCAGACAGCTTGCACCAGGAGCGATGTTGGCTGCACATGAGCTATTGCGCTTGCAGGCATGCAAGCATGGGCGGAAGACCGTGTTCTGCATGCATGCAGGCAGGGAACATGTCATCTGCATGTCGGTGCTCTCGTGTACTCAGCCATCCACCGACATGACCACAGTCGTGCTTCAGCACGGCGCGCAGGCGGGCACCTCTGCGCCGCGGTCAGTCCCGATCACTAGCAGCGGCTGCAGATCGACAGGCTCCGGGCGCCAGGCGAGCGCGGTGCACGCTCCGCCCACGCACGCGCGGAAGTCGTTGTCCTCCTGCCACGCCAGCGCGCCGCCCTCCCCGTGCGCCCTGTACAGCCTGGGTGCGCGCGCCGCCAGTGTGAGCGACTGCCTCCGCCTGCCGGGCGACGAGGGCAGCGCCCGGAGCAACATCGGAGTAGCGCTTTCTTCGACGCACGCACCGCACCCAGCCGTCGCGCGACGCGACCGCGAGCAGTAGCCCGTGCGGCTCCGGCGCAAACTCCAGCGCGGCCACGCCGACCCGCCCGCTCAGCAGGCTCGCCAGGCGCTCCCACCTCTGCCCAGGGGCCGCCTCCCAGACCGTCACGCCGCCGTCCGCCGCTGCTGCCGCCGCCACATCACCATACTCCGGGGGCGCCCACGCCACCTGTGCACCGCACGCTGTGTGAGCGAACCGCGTAGAGGTGTGCCGGCTGTGCTCAAAGGCACATGTGGGGCTCGAGCACAGAAGCCCGGACGCGCACGTGAGAGAGCGGGCACGGTGCGGCCTCCCAGCTGGCGAGTCGGCTCCACATCGGGTCGCCGCTGCCGCCTTGCCAGACAGTCACGTTTGTGCCGCTGCAGGTCGCCATGCGCGTGTGCGAGCGATTGTACGCAGCATCGGCAGGCACAGCCCCAGCATCCAGGGGGCTGCACAGCACAGACGTCATCGCATGCGGTGTCAGTATCGGCTCCCCTCAGCAGTGGCGCGCAGACCGCCGCATCAGTGCGGGCAAAGGCCGGCTGGCAAGTTTGATTGATACGCCAGCCTGCGCCAGCCTGCCTGCTTGGCTACGTGCGGAGAGGTGGCTCCCTGGTAACCTGCCTTCCCCACAAGTGAGGAGCCTGAGCACACAACCTGAGCTTAGGGCCCAGCTCAGCTCTCCTTCGGCCCCAGTGGGGACGTAGGCTGAAAGGGACAACAGGCGAGGCCACCTCGTGTGCTCAGGGGCAGGCCGCTTGGGCTGCCATGGCGGACACCGTGCGATACTTGCTGGAGGACATGGTCCCCGAGCTGGAGGACCTGCAGGAGCGGGGCTACTTCAGCCGCGCCGAGATAAAGCAGATTGTGAAGAAGCGCACCGACTTTGAGTACATGCTCAAGCGCCGGGCGGCGCTGAAGGCGGACTACCTGAAGTGCGCAGCCCCTGGCCGCCGGCGGGGGCCTGCTGCTGCGGCACGCGTTGCCTAACTGCGGTCGTGCGGCAGGTACATCCAGTATGAGACCAGGCTGGAGGAGCTGCGCCGGCTGCGCCGGGAGGCCGCGGGCTCGGCAGGCGCGAAGAAGAGCCTGGCCGACCACGCGCTCGTGCGCCGCGTCCACTTCATCTACGAGCGGGCCACCCGCAAGTTCCGCGGCGACCTGGCGCTGTGGCACGCCTGGTTGCAGTTTTGCAAGGACAGCCGCAGCGCGCGCCAGATGTCCAAGGCGCGCCGCCCCGCCAGTGCTCCACCCGAGCCGCGCTTGCCCCGGGCCTGCCGCCGCTTGGGTCGCTTGGACGAGCACTCCTGTGGCTCGCAGGTGCTCGCCAAGGCGCTGCAGCTGCACCCGACGGTGGCGGGGCTGTGGAGCTACGCGGCCGCCTGGGAGCTCGAGCACAACCGCAGCCCGGCGGCCGCGCGCGCGCTGATGCAGCGCGGCCTGCGCCTGTGCAAGGCGGACGCGCAGCTGTGGGTGGATTACTTCCGCCTGGAGCTGCTGTACGCGCACACGCTGCGCACACGCCGGAAGGTGCTCGGCGTCGACGCCGCGCGGGGTGAGCACACCGGTGCAGCTGACCAGGCTAGGAGCGTGTGCTCGTTCGGATGCCCCTGTGCAGGTGCTGGCAACAGCAGGGCGCGCGCGCTCCGGCGAGCCATGGTGAGCGGCCGCGCCTGACGCGCTGGGCGGCAGGCGCGGAGGCCGGGGAGGCCGCCGAGCGAGAGGGCGGCGGCGCGAGCGAAGCCGAGGCCATGGAGGCCGTGCTGAGCGGCAAGGTGGCAGAACTGGTCTTCCGCAGCGCCGTGGCTGCTCTGCCGCGCAGCGTGGCCGTGCGGCGGCGCTTTCTGACCTCGCTGCAGCCCTTCTCCTTTCCGGGCGTCGCCAGCGTCGCAGAGGCGCGTCCCTGCTGGAATGGCTTGTGGATTGCAAGCCAGCATGTGCTGAGAGATGCCCCTGAGGGTTGGCAGATGCGCGCGGGACGCTGCTGGACACCAGCAGAGCCGAACCAGACTTCCGTGCCTGCTGGTTTTTATGCACGCGGCGCTCTCTGGCTGTTACACTCCTCAGGGCGGCGCACGCAGCTGAGGCTGAGATGTAGCACCGCCTGGATTCTGGCACAAACGCGTGGCGCCCCGCCGAAGCAGGGCCGCGCGCCCGCGCAGGCAATCTATGCCAGCCTGGAGCAGGACTTCCCGGACGACGAGGACGCCTGGGACCTGCGCGCTCGGCGGCACCTCGGGCCGCACGCGCCGCCCGCCAGCGCCGGCGCCGCGCCGAGCGGCGGTCACGGCGCAGCGCTCTGCGCGTACGAGGCGGCCGTGGCCGCGCTGCCCACGCCGCGCATGTACGACGCGTACGCGGCCTACCTGGCCGAGTGCCTGGACGCCCTGGCGCCCGCCGAGAGCGCGGCCGAGGGCGGGCCGCCGGGCAGGCTGCGGGGGCTGGCGCGGGCGGCAGCGCGCGCACTGGTGCGCGTGTACGAGCGCGCGGCCGCAGCAGGGGCCGCCTCGGAGGCGGCGCTGCTGGCCTGGCCGCGGCTGCTGCTGCGGTGCGGCAAGGCGGCGGCCGCGCTGGCCGCCGCGGAGGCCGCGAGCGGCGCCGCGCCGCGCTCGGCGGCGCTCTGGCGGCAGCGCCTGCTCCTGCACGCCCAGCATGCCGCCGCGCAGGCGCGCTCAGCTGGCCCCCCCCTGACTCGCTGCCATGTGCAGGTGACCCGCATGCACTCTGTGCATGCAGCACAGCACAGCCGGCTGGTCGCGAGGGGCGGGTGGTGCGCAGGGCACGGGCGCGGTGCCGGCGAGCGAGCAGCTGGGCGCGCTCATGCGCAGCGCTGTGCGCGCGGTGCCGGGCGCGGACGGCGCCGAGCTCTGGGGCCTGGCCTTCCGCACGCTGCAGGGCCTGGGCCTGCCGCTGCTGGGCCTCGCGCGCGAGCTGGAGGCCGCCCTCGCCGCGCTGCCCAAGGGGCCGCTGCGGGTGCGCCGCAGAGCATCCGCAGCATGCTCCCGCCTGACCGGCATGCTGGTCACCCTGATTGTCGGGCAGTTTCCGTGTGCGAGTAGCCTGACCTCCATATCTTTAGCTGGATCGGGGTGATGGAAGAGCTGCCCGTGGGGACCGATCAGGGCGGCTTTGGGACCGCGGCCGCTGCGGCGCTCGCGGCCGTGCACGAGGGCCATGGCCTGAGCGAGGCGCGCGCCCTGTACGGCCGCCTGCTAGCGCTGCCGCCCGCCGGCGGCGCTCTCTTCCACGCAGTCCTGGACCTGGAGATGGCAGCGCCGGCGGCAGAGCGCTTGCGGCAGCGCGAGCGTCGCGCGGTCTTTGAGGTGTGCCCCGGGCGTGCGTCTGCTGCGGAGGTGAAAGCCAGAGCCTGCCAGTGAGTGCGTGCGCTCACGACGCATGCGCCAGGCGGCTGTGGATGCTTACGGCGACGAGGACACGGAGCTGTGGCTGCGCTATGCGCGCTGGGAGCAGTCGTGCGGGCGGGGCGTGGGCAAGGTCTACTGGCGGGCCACCAAAGCGCTGTCTGATCCACAGGAGTTTGTGCAGCAGTTGCCTGCCGAGCAGCAGGGTGACCGAGCGCCCAAGCACCGCGGAACAGTAGTGTAAGTACTGTGGCATTACCAGAGTTTCCTGCTGCCAATTCATGGCAGTGTCGGCAGGCAAGCAGTAGCTAGAAAAGGAGCCTAGGAGCTCCGAGGACCTGAAGGACGTGCATGACTGGCACGCCTGACAGTGCCGCAACACAAAGCAGTGCATGCGAGGCAGGACGCAGGCTCTTACAGGTCATCCGGCATCTCCGCATCGCCGGGCTTATCCGCTGCAGTCTTCCTGTGCTCCTTGAGCTCCTTCTTGAGCTTTTTGGCAGCTTTGTCCTTCCCGTGCTTGTGCTTGTGCTTCTTGTGCTTCGTCGCCTTCGTCGCCGGCTTCCCGTCCGGCTGCTCGCCAGCCGGCTGGCCGTCCCCGGCCCCCACCACAGACAACGGCGCGGGCCCTGCCGCGCCGCCGCTGCCGCCGCCTGGCGCGTCTGCGCTCTGCTGCACCGGCGCTGCGCCATCAGCGCCGGCTGCCTCGCTCGCGCCTGCAGCGCTTACCGCCGCGGCGGGCATGCCGTCGTCCACGCCCTCGTCCGGCGGCGCATCCGGCTCGGCGGCAGCCTTGCGCGCCGCGGGCCCCTGCTTCAGCGCGTCCAGCGCGCGCTGCCGCAGCGCCGCCTGCACGTCCAGCGGCTCTGCGTCGTGCTGCCGATCCGCGGCCCTGCTCGCCGGCGCCCTGCCGGCGCCGCCACGGCCGCCCTCCCTGCCGCCCCCGGCCGCCCCCACGCCGTCCGGCTCGGCGCTCGCGCGCCGCCTGGGCGGCGGGCCGGGCAGGCGCTCGCGCTCGCGCTCGCGCTCGTCGCGGCGCGGCCGCTTGCGGTCCGCCTCGCGCTCGGCCTCGCGGCGCTCGCGCTCCTTCGCCCGCGCAGCCTCCCGCTCGCGCTCGCGCTGCCTCTCCTCCTTCCGTCGCTCCCTGCCCCGCGCCCGGCAGCGGCTCTGCAGGGATGCAGTCGCTGAGCAGCAGCGCGTGACCGAAAGGATACGAGCAGCCGGACGGGCGGCGCGACAGGGCCGCGCACTCGTCGCGCTGGCGGCGCTCGCGGCGCTCGCGCTCGTCGCTGGCGCGGCGGGCGGCGCGCTCCTTCTCGCGCGCCGCGTCGGCCTCCTTCGTCTCCGCGTCGCGCCGCTTGCGCTCCTCAGCAAGCTTGTGCTGCGCCCGCAGGGTGCCGTCTCACCTGCCCGGTCCTTTCGCGACAGCGCTGCTGCACATGAGCCCCCACAGCTCTCAGCGCTCGTGCAGATCGTGCACTGCATGTCACTGGAAATTGAGAGCTGCGGCACAGGCAGAGCTCAAACAGCGCTGACCAGCGGGAACAGAGCCGGGGCTCACGTTGATCTCCTCCTCCATGACCTTTTTCTGCCGCATCTCCTCCGCCTTCTCGTCCAGGATTTTCTGCGGGATGCCGCTGGGGTTGCCAGACGCGCTGGCCAGCAGCGTCCACAGCTCCTGCTCGCGCGCCCGAGCGTGAGCCCGCGCGCAGCTCGCGCCGGCGAGCAGCCGGGCGGACGGAGGCGCGACCCGGGCGCGCCTTGACAAATAGGCTCGTGTTCTTCTCCAGGAAGCCCGTCAGGTTGATCTGCAGGAGCTGAGGTGCACGGGTGAGGTTTAGGGTTTAGGTTAGGGTTGGAAGCAGGCTGCGCCCCTGCGCGCCCGGCCGAGCACGTTCGCCGCACGCGTGAGGTGCAGGGTGTAGGTTTAGGGTTAGGGTTAAAGTTGGAAGCTGGCTGCGCCCCTGCGCGCCCAGCCGCGCACGGTCGCCGCACGTGAGAGGTGCACGGGTGTGGGAGCCGGCTGCGCTCCTGCGCGCCGCGCCGTGCACGTTCGCCAGAGGTGTGAGGTGCCGAGGTGTGGGCGCAGGCTGCGCTCCTGCGCGCCGGGCCGGGCACGGGCGCCGCAGTAATAAGGTCCAAGGGTGGGGAGGAGGTGCGCAAGGCTGGCAGCGGCGTTGTCGCTCTTCATGTAGGGAGCTTGCCGAGCAAGCAGGCATGGCAGCAGGCATGCTGCTGGCCATTCCCTGCCACCTATGGGGGTATAGAGTCATGGATAGGGCCCAACACTACCCTACACCAAACTAATCCTACCCCTATTCCTGCCCCGCGCTTACCGGAGGCGCCAGGGGCCGCGCGCCTGGATGGCGTCCAGGTGCACCAGGCTCTGCCACTGGCAAGTAGACTAACAGAGGCTAGTGACTTGCAGGTCCCCGCAGCGCGCTCGGCGGAGGCGCCAGGGGGCCGCGCGCCTTGATGGCCTCCAGGTGCACCAGGCTCTGCCACTGGCTGCGCGGCAGCAGCGACAGCGTGGCCAGCTCCGGCGCGAGCGGCACGGGCGCGCCGCCCGCGTCCCGCCGCTCGTACCCCGGCTCAGACCCTGGTACACCCGGACCGACCCCGCCCTGCTCATCGCCGATGGCGTCGCCGTTGGCGTCGCCGTCGGCGGCGGCGCTGGGGTCTGCAGCCCCTCCGGGGTCTGGCAAGCGCCGCGGCAAGGCGTCGTCCGCCTCCTCGTCGCTGGAGGGCAAGGCGTCAGCTGCCTCGCCCTCGCCTCTGCCTGCTCCCCACCACACACGCACAGCTCACGCTCATGCTTCTAGCTCGAGTGTAGGACAACCTGTAGCGCTGCACCAAAAGCGCCGCACGCGGAGCCCGTAGTGTCGTAAGCGAGTAGTGGGCGTCTGCTCGAGGGCGCCCGGCCTGCTTGGGTGCGCGGCGCAAGGGCCGCGTTGGGCGTGCGCGCGGCGCGCCTGCGGCCAGCGCGGGCAGGCGCGCGTCCAGCGGCGCCTCGCTGGGCACGGCCTCCGCGCCGCGGCCGTACACGAGCGCGTTGGCCCAGAGGTACAGGCCGCGCCGGCCCGCGTGCGCGGTGGCCAGCAGGTCCATCGCCGGCGACAGGCTCAGCGCGGTCACCGGCGCGCCCAGGCGCAGCACCTGCAAGGCCCACGACTAGGGTTGATAACCCAGGGGGTAATGAGTGGGGAGCCGGTCCGGCCAGCGGGTGGGCAGTCGGTGACAGGCACAGCGCAGGCGCGGGCGCGCCCAGGCGCTGCACCTGTTTCACGGCAAGACGGTTTTAACGAGGGTGTTGGCGCCAGTCTGGAAGGGCGACCCAAGCAAGCAGAAGAGGATGATGGGGGCGGCCACACGGGGCAAGGGCCTGCTCTCAGCGGTGCAGCACATGGGGCTGGCAGGACATGGAAGCCATCCAGGCACTTGGAAGCGGGAGCAAGGCAGCGCGAGCGCTGCTGCGGCAGGCCGCGCCCGGGCGCTCGGCTGAAGAGCGCGCCCGGCTTTTCTTTGGGGAGGACAGAAGCAGGCAACATGCGCAGGTGCTACAGGTCTGACCATTGGGCCGGCCGGGCGGGGGCGCGCCTGCAGGCAGACCGCGGCGGGGACGTCCCACACGCGCAGGCTGCCGTCCAGCGAGGCCGAGAGCAGCCAGCGCGCGTCTGCGGCCAGCGCCAGGTCGGTGATGCGGTCGGTGTGCCCGCGGAAGCGCCGCACCAGGCGCGCCGCCTCGTAGTCGTACCTGGCCGGGAAGGGCGCGGGCTTGGGCGCGCGGGCGCCGCCGCCGGGGCCGGACACCTAGCGAACCAGGCGGGCGGGGGAGCCCCGCTGCAGCCACTGGGACCAAAACCCTTGCGCGGCCGTCCCTGTCCATTCGGCTCTGTTGTTCTGGATCCGCATTCAAATCATCCAGCCCTTGAGGCCGCTCCACTCGCCTGCTTGAGGGCCCAGGGTCTGTGGCAGGTGGGCGGGCGAGGGCCAGGGGTGGGGTCTGGGGGTACGCCAGCTGGGCGGGCGCACATGCGTATGACCAGGTCGTCAGCGGCGGCGGCCAGCAGCGCGCTGCCCGCGTGCTGGCATACGCGCGTGAGCGGGCTGCCCGCGTCCAGCTCCGCACGCAGCCGCCGCGCCTGCCGCCCCGGCCGCAATCAGCCGGTCACCGATGCGCTCTGCATGCATGATGCCCTCCTGCACAACCTGGCCGGCCCTCTGCAGTGTGTGCTGGCTGGGTCCCAGTGGGCCGGCCGCCATCGGCACCGCTGTTTGCATGGGCACTGTCCCGCCGCTCATATTACGACTTGTCAGCTGTGCTTATCAGCTGCACAGCTTCTCAAGCAAGCAAATGATACCCACACAAATGTGTACATAAGCATATAACATCAAAACGCGCCCTGAAGGACCAAATGCGCAGGCGCCCATCGTAGCCGCCGCTGACCATGAGCCGGTTGGCGGCGTCCACCGCCAGGCCGACCACCGCGCCGTCGTGCGCGTTGGCGTCCGGCGCGCTGCTGCGCGCCGGCAGCGCGGGTCAGCCGCCCTGCCCGCGCTGCTCCGGCCCGCAGCAAGAGCAGACGTGCTTCCTAGCGCGGGGCTGCAAGCACGCCATGGGCTGGCCGCTACGGCGCCCAGCGCTGCTGCTTGAGATGTACGGAGTCTGAGCGCACGTGCCGCAGGCGCGGGGCTGCCGCCAGCTACGCAGTGCGGCGTCTCAAGTGACCGAGGGCGCTGCTGGCGTCCCTGCCGCCACCCGGGTGACGCCGCGCTCATGCCCGGGATGAGGACGCTGGCAGACCGTGCCGCGCACCGCGCGTAGAAGCCGCGGTGCAGCCCAGACTGCATGTTGTAGCGGTCCACGCGCCCGGCCGCCGAGCCGACCAGCGCAAAGTTGCCGCAGCTGCTCAGCGCGACCGCGGTGGCTGGCGCGGGCGGCTGCGGGTCCGCGCCGCGCTCGCGCTTGCCCGCCGGCGGGCCCAGCACCGCGTCGCCGAGCGCCAGGTGCGCCAGGCGCCAGGAGTAAGCCGCCGGGTCGCCCGCGTGCGCGGTGACCACGTTGGCCCAGTCGCGCTCGCGCAGCTGTGCGGCAGGGTGATATAGGGTTAGGGTTAGGTTGACAGGCAGGGCTGCGCTCGCAACTGCACGGCGTGCAGGTCGGCCGGCTCACGCACGTGGCAGCTCGCAGGGCGGCCAGGGACCGCCTGGGCTCTCAAGCCTCTGCCAAGCCTGCCAGCAAGCAAGCAAGCGCTAGGCCCCGCGGTCACTACATGGTGTGTACTCACAATACGCTCGCAGGGCTGTCTCCGCGGCTGCATGCTCTCACACATGTCGCCGCACTGCCGTGGTGTGTGCATGTGATGCTGTGCATTTCAGCCAATGCAGTGCTGTCCCTTCCCTCCACAGAGGATGCTGGGCTCTTCTTTGGCAACGCCATGACGCCGGCACGCCTGGCACGCGTCGAGGGCGACCACGCGCGGCAGCTTGAGCTCGGCCTGGTCGACCTTCAGGCGCTTGGCGCGGCGCGCGACGTGCCGCTGGCTCAGCTCCGCGCTCTGCGCGTCCTGCACCACGGAGAACATGCGGAACGCGCGGTCCTGGCCTGCACGCGCGGGCGCGGCGCCCGCAGGTCAGGCGCTCGAACGAACGATGGGGGCGGGCGGCCGCGGCTGCTCAACAGCGGCTGCGGCTGCTCAACAGCGCTCGCGGCGGCGTACAGGACGCGGAGCACAAGTCACCTGGCGGCGCGCGCGGCGGGGCGCAGGCCCGAAATTACATGCTGAGGAGCACACATCAGCTTCTGCACGCCGCGCCGCTCTCTCGGTGCACCGCCTGCAGACGCGCAAAGCGCACTGCCCCAACCGGCAGCGCGCTCACGAAAAACAATCTTCGAGCCGCCGGGCCACTGACGCAAGCTGCACGCAGCTGCAGCTCTGCCCCCGGGGCCTCCACGGGCCGCACCCGCCGACAGCAGCCGCGTGCCGGCCTCGCCGTAGAAGCGCACGACCGCCGGTGGCGCGGCGTGGCCGCTGCGGAAGCGCAGCAGGCGCGCGGCGCCGTCTGGCGCGTCGAACAGCCACTGCTTCAGCGCGTTGTCGGCGCCGCCGCTGAGTAGCCGCGGCTCGCCCGCAAAGAAGTGCAGCGACGTCAGCGGCGCGTCGTGCGCGTCGCGCACGACGGTCGCCAGGCGGCGCGCCTCCAGGTCCCAGACCGTCACCGCGCCCGCGCCGCCGCCCGCCGCCATCAGCGGCGCGCCGACGCCTGCGCCGCTGGCCGATCAGTTGACTCCTGCACGCCCGCGCTTGAACTGCGCTACAGCGCCACACGCTGTGTGGGAGCCGCCCCACAGAGCGCCCATGCCAGCATGACCGCGACACAAACCCTGTATGCACGGGCAGCCCATTGCACCTTCAAGCCGCAGACGTGGCCATACCAGGGACCGCCCACGCCGTTCCTTTTGGGCTGCGTGCAAGAGTCAGGCACATCGCCCTTGTTCCACATTCAGGCCACCTGTCCGGAAAGAGATGGCGGTGCAGGCGCCGCCGCCGGCGGCGCGCGGCGGCGCGCCGTCGGCGCCGCCCGCGGTCGTGGCGGCGCCGACGCCCGAGGCGTTGGCGAACTCGGCGACCGGCTCGTCGTAGCGCAGGTTGTGCAGCAGCGCCCGGCTGCGGGCGCGCACACGGGACGCTTTTGCGCCGTTCTCGGAGGGTCTTTTTGGCAGCATCGCAGGCCTGGCGGCGCTTCCCGTTCCAATGCCCGTGAAGATGCCCGGTCGGCCCCCCAAGCAGCACATGCTTCTAGGGTTGAAAACCGAACTGCATGCAGGCCCGCGCGCGGGCGCGCGCCCGTCGGCCAGGCCGACGCCGACGACGTCCAGCGCCGGCGAGGCCGCCAGGCAGCGCACGGCGCAGCGCGCGGGCCGGAACTCGAACAGCCGCTGCCCGCTCGCAA
>JAABUV010002289.1_pt1 | contig 26266 bp, 38 predicted proteins | sample 5559971 | NCBI WGS metagenome assembly JAABUV01 (sample SAMN10711881, study PRJNA513362) | rock metagenome | isolation source: Antarctica rocks | place: Antarctica: Victoria Land, Knobhead nord | collected 2015-12-19
CTGGGGCCCGCTCCAGTTCTTGGGCTGGTTCTACCGCGAGCTGCGCCAGAGCCTGGTGGACATGGAGGTGCGCTCGGCCCTCGCCGCTCGCGCGCGCGCGCGCGCTGGCAGAGACTGGCGAGGCCAGGCACACCGGTGCACATCGCATCTGCCTGACGACGCGTCATGGCAGACACGTGCCGCCGGCGCGCCCAGCTCCTGAGCGCAGTAGGCCTGCGGCCCCGGCAGGCCTTCTTCGGCATCCTGAAGACGCAGCCCAGCCTGCCGGACGGCACGCGCGAGCTGCCGGCGGCCGGCGCATCCGCCATCCGTGCTCCAAAGGCCTTCCCGCACCTCGGCGTCCCGGAGGCGCCTGCCACGTCTGGCTCGTGAGCCTGGCCGGCTGCGCGAGCTGCGTGCCTGCAATAGCGCAGCCTGGGAAGCCTGCACCGAGCGAGGCGTGCTGTGGTGCAGGTCGGCCGATGGCGTGCGCGGGCTCGCGGTGGACCTGCAGGACGTGCGCTTTGGGTACACGCCCGAGCGCGAGGTGCTGCGCGGGGTGACCCTCAGCGTGGCGCCCGGGCAGAGCTGCGCCATTGTGGGCAGCAGCGGCTCAGGCAAAAGTACGCTGCTGCGCCTGCTGGTCCGGCTCTACGACGTGCAGGTGAGGCAGCTGCACCCAAGCGCTCGCACTCTAATCTGACGCCCGGGTTGCCGTTCGCACCAGCAGCATGCTTGTCACGCTCGTCCGGTGTGCGCCTGGCATGCATACTGACCACAGGAGGAGCACTGTCCTGCAGGCCGGCGCGGTGCTGCTGGATGGTACAGATGTGCGGGAGCTGCGCCAGGCGTCCCTGCGCACTGCCGTCGCCGTCGTCCCGCAGGGTGCGACCTCATTAAGCACTAGTACCCAGCACACGAGTGTGTTGCATAAACAGATGTAGCTGCCCAGGTTGCCTGCGCATGCTGCCTCTCCTTTTGGCGTCTTAGCAGGTGTGAACCGGCGCTGCGGAGTTTCACACGGCATTGCGGCGTCGCAGACACGGTGCTCTTTGCTGACACCATCATGCGGAACCTGGCCTACGGCCGGCCATCGGCGACGCGCGCCGAGATCGTAAAGGCAGCCGGCACGCATCCCAAGCTGGAGCTCTGTCAAGTGCGCTGTTGTTGCCGCTCTTGTGCAGCCAGGCGGCCGCTCAATGCGCCTGCTGGGGCGGCAGAGATGGCGCAGCTGGGTCCGGCGATCGCGCGCATGAAGGACGGGTACGAGACCGTGGTGGGCGAGCGCGGCTTGAAGCTGAGCGGCGGCGAGAAGCAGAGGCGCGATGAGCCCTGACCCGCCTACTCCTGGCTCTGCATCGTTTGCTGCTCCGCTCAGACACAGGTGCATGAGGTGGGGGCGAACAAAATGTACGTGCTTGGCACATACACTATGTTCAGCGCACGCGACCGCCATGGGCCTGACACAGCCTGCGGTGTGCGGCGGCAGGGTGGCCATCGCGCGCGCCTTCCTCCGGAACCCCAGGCATGCGCCGCAGCCGTGTCGTGCTGACATGTGCAGATGCGTCTGTGCCATGAGGCTGACGTTATGGCGCATCACTGTGGCTCGCAGGCTGCTTATTTGCGACGAGGCCACGTCAGCGCTGGTGAGTGCGTGCGCTTGCTTTTGCCCTGCTGGTCTGATGAGCCCACAGCCATCGTCATGCGAGGATGCAGCTTGGGTGACACTTGGCTGTCTGCTGGCGGGCAGGACACGGCAACGGAGCGCGGCATCATGGGCTCGCTTGAGGCGCGCCCCGGTTGCTCTGTCGCCCGCTTGCCAAGCACTGGCGGAGCCAGAGGCACTGCTTGCGCATGCCAGCTGCATGCGCGCCATTCAAAGGTTTGCTGCTCTGCGCAGGCGCTCGCGCAGGGGCGGACAAGCATTTTTGTGGCGCACCGGCTGTCCACTGTGCAGCGCTGCGATAAGATCGTGGTGCTGAGGTGCGGGGGCAGCGGCATCCCGCCCTCAGTTTCAATCAGCTGGGCTGCACCCGGAAGAGCTGCAGGTCTGTCGCTGGGCACGCCGTGGGATGCAGCGTGGCGCTGCGGCGTGCGCCTGCGGTGCCGGGGACCAGGACTGGGGAGTCTGACAGCAGCGGCGCGCGCGCGCAGCAACGGCGCCGTCGTGGAGGTCGGCACTCACGCGGAGCTGCTGTCTGCCGGCCGCGTCTACTACGACATGTGCCGCCCCGCGCTCTGCTGGCTGCTGAGCATGTCGCGCTTGCACTTGCGCGCACGTGTGCGTAGGCAGGCACGCCTCACCCCTGCCCTCTGTGTTGGTGCAGGTGGCAGGCGCAGGCAGCCGCCGAGGAGCAGCAGAGGTGGTGCATCCCGCGGGAGCTGGAGACAGCGCCCCTGGACGCGGTGGCCGCATAGGATGCTGCTCCGCAACACTGCGAACGGCCTGGCGTAGCAGTGAAAACAGCGCATGGCCTCCCGCCAGCTCTCGGACTGCATAGGCCTTTTGATTTGTTTGATAGTCTGCGCGCGGTTGCAGTGTGCGCTTGTGTGCATCCAGTTTTGCAGCATACTTCTTGCAGGTATGCATCCAGTTTTGCAGCGTACTCCTTGCAGGTATACAATAGAATGACAATAGCAATGTAGAATGCAAGATGTGTCATTTTGGTGCTGTAGCATGGCCAAGTCCTTAGCTCTGCTCATGAGTTAGCAGCAGCGCAGCGCGACAGACGAAACTTTACAAGTGCGCGCCCCTGCTGCAGCATGAGGCCCATCATTCAGGGCCCGCCCCCCGTGCCACAGCCCCCGGCACCGCACTGCGGCTGGCGAGCCCCGTGCCATGCATCGAGCAAGGTAACAAATGGACCCCTGGCGGTGCGCCCGCACACTGCTACAAGACGTGCCTATACGTACTACAGCCGGTGTGTGCTGGCAGTGCAAAAAGGCGCGCTTGCGGGCCCACTCTCGCTCCTGCTTCCGCCCGAGCCGCTTCCCTGCTCGCGCCCGCCGCCGCAGGCCTCCCTCGCTCGCGCGTTCGCCTTGCTTGACACATTCCGGAGCAGTTCGTCGCAGTTCAGGCGCCCGCAGAGCAAAGAGGCGGGGCAGAGGGAGGGCTTTGCGGCCTCCGGGCCAAAACAGATGGCCCTCCTATGTGCCGACAGTCCCCCCCTTGGGCGGGCGTCTAGCACACAGCAGGCCTGTGCGCTTGGCCGCTGCTCCGTGCCCAGCGGTGCTGCAGGCGGGCAGACCCGCAAGAGAGAGAGCGTGTGAATCAGCTAGCCTGGATGACCCGCAATCCTTTATTGCGGAGAGCGGCGGCCGCAACCGCCGCTGCGGCCCTGGTGGGCAAGCACCCAAAATGCCGCAAGACACACACGCAGTTCCATCGAGCACCGACACGCGAACGTAACCGCTCTGCAAAGAATGGGGACGGACGCACACATGCTCAGTCAAGCAGCGCTGCGGGCGCTGTCGGGAGCTGGCCCACTTGAGGCTGCGCGGGCGCCCCCACCCCGCCCCGCCCGGGCTCCCCTGCCACGCGAGTGGCTGAGCAGCGCGCGCGCCCTGATGACCATGCGGCGCCCGCACTTGGTGCCCTGACAGCCTCTGACCTACCAGCACACCGTTTGCCACTTCACACGCGCCGCGCACCGACCGACGGGTCCTGAAGAACCTAGAATGCAAGCAGCAGACTGCCCTGAGGGACGCGCAAGCGCACAGCCAGGAAAACACGCATTGAATGCCAGAGGCCAAGCATATACCGGGGGGCGGGGGGGGGCCGAGAGGGGGGTCATTGCATCCAGCAGACGCGCCGGGGCCTTGCAGCGCCCCAGGCCGTCCTTGAGCGCCCTAAGCCCAGCGCCCCAGGCTGAGCACATAAAAAACCAGCGCCGGGGCAAGCTTGTGATCCCCTCTCTCGCGTCACTTTGGGGCTGCGCGCCCCTGCCACCGCCCTCCCCATCTCCCCCAATGTATATCAGGCCCGCTGTGTGGTCGCCCGCGCCCATCAGTCCCACGCGCTTGAGTAGTTTTGGCTGTACCCGCCGGCCGCCTGCTGCCCGCCATACCCGCCGCCGCCGCCCGCGTGCCCGCCGCCGCCGTCTGCGCGCGCCCGCGCGCGCCGTTCAGCACCGCGCTGCTGGCAGCATTGCTCATACAAGCAGTCCTTAAAGTTCTATGCACAAGTGGCACAGCGTTCTGCTGCGGCGTTTACATGAGACACGACGAGGGGCATAGCAGCCTGGAGGACCTTGCACGCGACGCATCTCTCGCGGCAGAACAACAAACAGCACGCAGGGCCGCACATCCGCCGCCGCCGTATCCGCCGCCGTACGCGCCACCGTAGGAGCCGCCGCCGCCGCCTCCACCGTCTGTGCGCGCACCGGCAAGCTCCCTGAGCAGGACTGCTCAACAAGTCTACGCTGGGTCTGAGTCCGGCACGTCTGGCTTCCGCCAGCGGGATGACATCCGCGCACCAGCCACCCTCGCAGGAAAGTACTAGCGAGAGTTTGCACACAGGCAGCTGGCCATGCATGCGTCCTAGTACTACGCAATGCTCCTGGGCGAAGGAGGGAGGCGCGCACAGCCGCCGCCGTAGCCGCCGCCGCCACGGTCCTGGCGGAAGTCGCGCCCGCCGAAGCGGCTGCCGCCCCCGGCGCGCCCGCGGCCCTTGCCGCCAAAGCTGGGCGCGCGCGCGGACATGCCCTGCAGCCAGCCCGGCACCTCCTGGTTCGTCTCCTGCGCGCAGCCGAGGCCAGCCAATTGTGAGCGCCCGAAACACCCCGCGCCAGTACAAAGTCCGTCCCGCCGCACTGCGCGCGCGCGCTGCGCGGCGTCTGCTGAGGCCAAGCGCAGGGCGCCGCCTTGCTGCCGCACGCCGCAGCCCAGCTTCATGAGAGCAAACACGCGGCTCTGGGCGCACAGGCAAGGCGGTGGGCAGGCAGAGCCAAGGGGCGGGCCGCGCCCACCTGCAACAGCTCGGCCAGGGGCTTGGCCATGCCGGAGTCCTTGTCGGTGAAGAAGGCGGTGGCCAGGCCCTTCTTGCCGGCGCGCCCGGTGCGGCCGATGCGGTGCACGTAGTCGTCCACGTCGGTGGGCAGGTCAAAGTTGATGACGTGCGTGACGTGCGGGATGTCCAGCCCGCGCGCCGCCACGTCGGTCGCCACCAGGATGGGCGTGCGGCCCGAGCGGAAGCTCCGCAGCGCCTGGCGCGCAGGGGCGCAAAGATAGTGTGCAACGGTCGTCGTCCGCGTCACACGCGCCAATGTGCGATACGAAAATGGGCACAGGCGCACACAGCACAGAGCAGGAGTGGCAGGCAACCCAGCTCACTCTGGCGACGAGGCCACCGTTCAACAATTCTCCAACACGAAGAAAGCGGCTGTTGCGCACCGACTCGCGCTCCTGCTGCGAACGGTCGCCGTGGATGGACGTCGCTGGGAAGCCGTTGCCGGCCAGGAAGTCCTCCAGCGCGTCCGCGCCGCGCTTGGTCTCCACAAACACGAGCGTGAGGCCCTGCGCACGGTCAAACCCGGGCTGGAAGCCCCTGCCGCTGGTGCTGTGGGTCGCGCGGCCCAGCTCAAGCACAACCCGGCCTAATCCCCAGCCCGCACAGCTCAGCGCAGGAGCGCCGGGAGGCGGCCCGGGACCCGCTGCGCAACTGCGCACCTCCACTGTGTTGATGAGGTCCAGCAGGACCTGGCGCTTGTCGTTGGGGTTCACGTACTCGATGTGCTGCACGATGAGGTCGGTGGAGGAGCCCACGCGGCCGACAGCCAGGAAAATGTAGTTGTGCAGGAAGTCGGCGGCCAGGCGCTGAATCTCCTTGGGGAAGGTCGCCGAGAAGAGCAGCGTCTGCCGCTCCCCGCTGCGCGGCATGTCCTCGCCCTCCACGATCCGCCGGATCTGCGGCTCGAAGCCCATGTCCAGCATGCGGTCGGCCTCGTCCAGGGCCAGGAAGCCGACACGCGAGAGCGACACGCGGGCGCGCTCGATCAGGTCGCTCAGCCGGCCCGGCGTGGCCACGAGCACGTCGCAGCCGCGCTCCATGTCGCGCAGCTGAAACGCCCCGGGCAGGCCAAAAGAGTCAGGCCGGGCCCAGACCTGGCACATGCATCGCACGCTAGTGGCCCCACCTGCAGGCGTGAGGCACACTCAAGCGGCCAGGCCGGCCCACCTGGTTGACGACGGGCGCGCCACCGTACACGACCACGGGCCGGATGCCGGTCTGGTAGCAAAACTTGCGAGCCTCGTCGTAGATCTGGCTCGACAGCTCGCGCGTGGGGCTGAGCACCAGCGCCAGCGGGAACGCCTTGCGGCTGCGCCCCGTGGGCTGCGCCCCGGACTTGAGGATGTTGGCCAGGATGGGGAAGCAGAAGGCCGCCGTCTTGCCGGAGCCGGTCTGGGCGCAGGCCATCAGGTCCCGGCCGGCCAGGCCGATCGGGATGGACAGCCGCTGCACGGGCGTCGGCCGGTCGTACTTGCAGCGCTTGACATTGGCCATCAGCGCGGGGCCCAGGTCCACCTCGTCGAACGAGGTCACCGCGGCCGGCACGTCCGCGCCGGTGGCCTCGCTGCGCGCAGCGCGGCGCCCCGCCGTCAGCGCGCCAAGCGCAGGGTGGCCAGCGGGCACCGGGGGCGCGCAGCGCGCCACGCGTCCCGGCGCCCGTGCGCGCACTGGCAGGCAGGCGGCGCAGCACGGCGGGGCAGGGGCGTACACAGGGATGTCATCGTACGAGGAGAAGTCGATGCCCGAGTTCTCCGCGGAGAACAGCGCGTCCACCTCCTGCTTCTTGCGGTCGTCCTCGGCAAAGGGATCCGCCTCGCGCTCGCCGCCCCAGCCGCCGCCGCCGCCGCCGCCGCCGTACCCGCCGCGTGCGCCGCCGCCGCCGCCGCCGTAGCCACCGCCATAGCCGCCCCCGCCGCGCGCGCCGTACCCGCCGCCGCCGCCGCCGCCGCGCCCGCCGTAGCCCCCGCCGCCGCCGTAGCCGCCGCCGCCGCCAAAGCCGCCCCCGCGCGGCGCGGGCGCGCCAAAGCCGCCGCCGCCGCCGCCGTTCATGACCGGAGGGGGCGGAATCGGCCCGCCCAGGCCGCGCAGGTGCGGCGGCACATATCCGCCAGCCCCGTTCTGGTCCTGGTAAGCCATCCTAGGCGAAGTCTGGAGCAGCGAGGTGCTGAGAGGCGAGGAGAGGCCAGCAGCAACCCAGGCAGGCTCGCAATGGGGCTGGCGAACCCTCAAGAGGCAGAAAGTTTGCCTTGGCTGGGGGCAGGCTCTGTCAGAGCCTGTCCTTCCTTTGTCAGGCTCAACGGGGTACGTGGTAAGCGTGTCTAGGATGAGCCGGGCGGCGGCGCCCGCTCCCGTTGCCGCAAGGCCTGCCATCGCTCGGTAAAGTGCAGAGCACGCCTGTGGGCAATCGGGCGCCCGCGCCATGGCGCCGCCTGCTGGAGAGCAGCGGCGCGTGGTGCTGCACTTCAGCGTGCCGTACCTCACGCACTGGGGCCAGAGCGTGCTGGTGTACGGCGCGAGCGCCGCGCTCGGGGGCTGGGACGCCAAGCGCGGGCAGCCGCTGACCTGCCGGCACGAGGGCGAGGCGCTGGTCTGGGAGGCGCGCGTGCACGTGCCGGCGCACCACGAGGCGCGCCCCGCGCCGCGCGCGGGGCGCGGAGAGCCTGAGCTCAGGCGGTGCACGCGCGTGCTCGCGCTGCCCTGGCCGGGCCGCGCCGCGCTGCCCCCACACTCGGCCGCGCGGGGGCCGCAGGTCGTGTACAAGTATGCGGTCGTGGGCGAGGCGGGCGCGGTCGAGGCGGAGGACGGCGAGCCGCGCCGCCTGGCGCTGCCCGCGCAGCTCGAGGACGGCGACGTGGTCGCGCTGTTCGACGCCTGGCAGGCGCGCGGCCCGAGCGCCCGGGCTGGGGCCGGCGCGGCTCTGGGGGCGAGCCACACCTCTCCCGCCATAGGCCCCGGAAGCCTGGAAATGGAGTAAGCGAGCGTGAGGGAGTCTGGGCATGCGCGGCTGGGTGGGGAGCAAAGGGGGCCGGGGGGGGCGCCTGTCTCACCCATGGAGCGGCGTGAGCGGGGGACCCCCGCGCTCTGCAGGACACCGCGCACCCCGCGTGCCTGCTGGCGACCAGCGCGTTCACGCGCGCGATCCTGGCGAGCAAGGCGCGCGTGGAGCAGGCCGCGCCGCCGCGCCTGGAGCCGCAGGCCGGCCACGCCGTCCTGCGCTTCCGCACCGCCTGGAGCACGTGCGCGCCTGCTTTGAATACCCTACCAGACCCTACACACCCTACCCTAGCAGAGGCAGCCTGCCTGCGCGCGGCACGCCTGGAGCATGATCGCGCGCGCCGCGCGCGCCTGCACGCCGGCTGGATTGCGCTGCCGCCAGGCGCGAGGCTGCGGGGCGCGCGCGCGCAGGCGCTGGCGGCGCTGGACGACAAGGCCGCGGGCGAGGCGCGCGCGCTGCTGTCCACGCTGTGGGACGAGGTGCGCGCGCGCGCCTGCCTGGCTCGCTGCTGATCCCGGAGCGCCTGTGACGATGCTGATGCGGGCGTGCGCGGGCCGCCGCAGGTCAAGGTGCTCGTACCCAGCCTGCAGTAGCTCCAGCTCGCTAGAATTCGCCATTCTTTTTGCTCCAGCATTGATCCTAGGGTCGCTCTGGTATCGCTAGCTATTTGAGGGGGTTTGCTCGCTGTTCTGCGCATGGTTGGGGTGCGTTCCAGTGCCACTGCAGGTGGCTGGTGGTTGCAGTCTGGTTTGGCTCTACCACTTGCATGCGTGCATATGCGCGCCACCGGTTGAGAGAAATCTTGGGTGCACATGCACTGCTGGCGGTGTTATTGCCATGTTGCTACGCTGCGCTTTCATGCGTGCTTGCCAAAGCTTAGTGGCAGGGTGAGACACAAAAGGAGGCTCAGTGCAACACAGATGAAATGCAACATTTGCATAGCCTGCGCCGCAGTTTGAGACATGCTGCCGCAGCAAAGCGTGTTTGATTGCGATGTGCAGAATCCACACAGCGCAACACTGATGACAGGAGCACACACCAAGGCCTTCAGAGCCCATGTGAGTGAGCGTTACCTAAAGGTGCTGCAGCTGACTTGGCCTGCGCCATGCGGCCTGCACTCGCACGCTTGCAAAAAGATGAAGCGACACCAAAGCATGTTGTCCCAGACTGCATGTCACCTCCGCAGGCTCTGCTCGCACATGCAGCGCCGCAGCCATAAGCAACTCTGCATGCATAGTTCTGCGCAGCCTTGCATTTTCATAGAAAATGCAAGGCTCCTTCGGGTCTGCAGCCCCTCAAGCTTCCATGCTTGAGGCTGACAACATACGCGTTGCGCAACTGGCACTAAGGGCAGTCACGCTGATTGCGCTATTTGCTCGCGCGTTTGCATATAAGCGCTCGTGCCGGATCACAGAAGCACAAGCCGCAAAGCTACGGCTGCTCGTCAAGCACACCAACACAAGCTGAGCTGACCACGACCCTTTGCTTGGCGCTCCGGCACGCGCTGACCACCTCGCCTGGGCTGCTGTTGCTGCTTCGGCCAGCAGCTCAAACTTGGTTGTCATCGCGCGCTCAGGCGCCGAGGAGAGGGTCTTGGCGGCGTTCAGCCCGTGCTCTGTGTGCTTGGCGAGCGGCCGTAGCTCAGTTGCCTTGACTTCTGAAAGCCGAGACGTGCGCGTGTAGGTGATCATGTGATCGAACAGCGCTGCTGCGCCCACCAGCAAGTGCACGATACGCAGGTCGCCAGCCTCAAGCGTGAAAGCTTGAGAGGCTGCTGAATTGAAAGAAGAATACTTGTAGGAAAGTAAGAACACAATATGACATGGCGTACGCTAAGCGCCGCAAACAAGGAAGGTGAGCTGTCTCAGGAACAGCAGGCAAGGAGCAGAAGCGGCGATGGAGTCCGTGCACATGTGCAAAGGCCTCCAGCTGACTTGCACTGAAGTCATTGGCTAGAGGATTATTTTACCCTCTCGAGTCCTTGGACTTCAAAAGCTCGCCAGCTTTCTGCAGCGTTTGCACCCTTGCCTACGCGGTGCGCAAATGCCCAAGTGGCCCCGCCGACCCAGTGAGCGGCAGTGCGGGGCAGAGCCTGCAGAGGACGGCCTTCTCGGCGCCGTCCCAGGGCTCAACAGTGATACGGGACAGCTCAAACATCACTCAGCCGTGGCTGTGCTGCCAACTGTCTTTGTATGCAAATCCAATGCGGTCACCGAGGGCGTACTTGGGGACGTGGTGCAGGACTGCCATCACCGGTCGTGACAGCTGGGTGCGTCACTGTGCTTCTGCCCACACGATCGTGTGTGACGATCGCAGGCTCTCGTCTTGTGGAAGGACGATCCAAGGCTCTGGTGTTGTGCAAGGGCGAACCAAACTGATTGATGGGGCCAAAGGGCAGAGGCAGTGCCACTGTGCACTCTGTGTCTTGGAGCAGCAACACTGTGACCTTGAGCTGGGGAAGGTGAACGCTGCGCATTCTGCTGTCCCACAAGGGTCCAGGCTGTCTCACCTGCTGCCTGAGCAGTACGCCGCTCGGCCTGGCTTTGGCACTGGGAACTGGCAAGCTTGTGCCTTTGTGCGCAGTCAACAGCCAACAGCCACGGTAGGCTGATCAACGGCTGCGCTTCTTCCATTCAGGCAGGCACGCTGCGCCACGCAGGTCCAGTGGACGTGCCGGGGCTTGTACCGCACAATCGGCATGGGCCTTCAGTACTACCCGACAGGCACAGCCGGAGTACGTTGCCCCGTGATGCGCAGCGATAGTGTTCCGCGTGCTGCCGTGACAAGCCCATTCGGTACCACTCCTTGCATACATATGGGCTTGTTACGGCAGCAGACGGAATACTTGATGCTGCACATTGCGGGGCACTGTACTCCGGTTGTGCCTCGTAGGTAGCACTGGAGGCCCATGCCAGTTGTGTGGGCATGCCCCGGCACTTCCACTGAGCCTGCATAGCGAGGCGTCCGCTGCCAAGAAGCAGCGCCGCAGTGACGGCGGGGCGCGGCTCCCGTCTTCGCGGGCGCGCGCGCCGTGCAGCCGCCTGCTGCACCGCCTGCCGCCTCCGCAGGTCCGCGCGCCGCGCACCCTGAGCTGCACATGCAAGAGCTGTAGGTTTGCTAGAGTGCAGGCTCATGTGTGCCAAGCAGCCTTGCATGTGCATGCTGTTTCTGTGCTAGAGCGCAGCCTCATGTGAGCCAGGCAGCCTCGCTCTGGTGCGGGGCGGCCGTGGCTGTCACGCGCGCTCCTGCGGGCATGCGACCAGCAGGTAGTGCGCAGGCATGCGCGAAGCCGCTCCCAGCATGCAGCGCTGCTGCTCGTGCCACTTGCTGCTGCGGCGCAAGCGGCCGAATGATCTGGTGTGTACGCCTGCTCTGCACCAGCACGCCGGGTTGCAGCCGCTTGGAGCTTGACACGCCAGGCGCGCTGCGCAGGCTAGGCTGGGCAATGGCGCGTCGGCGCCCAGGCGTGGGGCCGGCGCGCGGCCCGCGGTGTCGGCGGCGCCAGCTGCAGCAGCTGCCGACAGTGCTGATAGCGGCAGGTGCTGACAGCGGCACGGCCCCGGTGCGCTCGCTGCCAGCACCCTGCGCTGCTGGTGTCGGCGCTCTGCTCATGCTGGTTAGCCAGGCCCTGCGAGCTGCACGGAGCCTACTATGTGTACAAGTTGTGACACCGAACAGGCTTGTCACGACAGCATGCGGAACATTGATTGCATGCGCTGCTTTCCTTGCTTTGGCTCGCCAGTGCCTCTTGCTTGGACAATGACGCGCACGCTATGATGTGCATTTGCGCATGCCAGCTGCAAGAAGCTGCTGTCTTGGCTCTGAAGCTTGTGCTCAGGGCGCTGCAAGCCTGCCAACCTCAAGAAGAACGTCGCTGCAAAGGCGCGCCGCCTGCTTGCATCAGTGTGCCGGTGCCTTGCAGCGTCAGGCCCGAGCAAGCAGCCGCGTGCGCGGTGCAGTCCGCGCCGCTGCTTGACGACGGCCTGATCAAGCTCACGGCACGGGCGACACACCCCATCAGTGACGGGTACCACTACCGCCTGGAGCTGTGCGCGCGCACCTTCCGCCTGCCAGCAGCTGTGTCCCACGACTCAAAGTATACGCGCAGTGTCGGACACAAGTGCTAGCATGCGGAGGGGGCGCGCGCGCAGCTCCAGCCGGTAGGTGGTTGCCATTGCTGATGGGGTGTGTGGCCCGTGCCGTGAGCCTGTTCAGGCCCTCGTCATACAGCGGCGCAAAATGCACCGCACGCGCGGCTGCTTGAGTTGTCGCGAGCCCGTCCTGCTGCAAAATGTTTGGGACGCTGCCCGCGCCGCTGTCCCGCTGGTGCAGCCGAGCCCCTGATCTGAGGCGCCTAACTGCGCGGACGCCCTTTAGGTTGGTGCGGGGCGCGCCCGGCAACGTGGCGCGTCGGCCCGCGCCTGACGGCGCACGACATGTGCCTCGTTGCCGCACACGGCCACTTGCGCGGCCAGCCGACCCCGGGAGCTCGCCGCCGCCGTCATTGGCGGAGGGCGGCAGCTCGCTCGGGGTCCGCTGCTAGCGGGATTGGGTCGTGTGCAGCATTCAGGTCGATGTTGAGCGCCGTCAAGCACGCCGTGGCGCGCGCCACGTTGCTGGGGGCGCCCTGACTCGCTTGGGATGCTGCTGTAGCAACCATCCATAGCAGTGGGCGGTCTGCATGCGTGTTCCCTTCTCTGTCCCTTCATGTCATTCACACTTGACAGGTGCGGCGGGGGCGGTGTCGCCTGCGCGGCGCTGCGGGCCAGCGGGCCCGTGCGCCAAGGAGGAGGGACAGGCTGCAGCAACCTGGCCATGCATGTCAATTGACGCATGGTGGTTGTAACATCTGGGCTTGCGCTGCCAGCATGCACTGCTGCTGCTCGTGCTACTGGCTGCTGCGGCGCAAGCAGCCGCGTGCGCTGGGGGTGTCCACCAGCTCCGCACCGGCAAGCGGGGCCGCGGCCGCTCAGCGCTTGACATGCTGGGCGCTTGACACGCCGGGCGCGGTGCGCAGGCGCGGCGGGCATCGGACGTATGGGCATCTGCGTGGCGGCTCCAGTGGCGCTGGCTGCAGCCGCGGCCGGCGGTGCTGACATCGGCATGACTCCGGTGTGCCCATCGCCAGCATCCTTTACTACTAGCGTTGGTGCTCTGCTCATGCTGGTTAGCCAGGGCCCACAAGCTGCACAGAGCAGGCCACAGTGTGTGCAAGGTGTGGTACTGTACAGGCTTGTCGCGGCAGCCTGCGGAACACCACCACTTGCATGCGCTGCTATCCTGCTTTGGCTTGCCGATGCCTTGCGCTTGGACAATGCCGCGAACGCTGCGATGTGCAGCCGCGCATGCTGGCTGCGAGAAGCTGCTTACTTGGCACCGTACCTTGCGCTCAGGGCGCTGCAAGGCTGCCAACCTCAAGAAGGACGTCGCTGCGAAGGCGCGCCGCCTGCTTGCATCAGTGTGCAGATACCTTGCAGCGCCAGGCCTGGGCAGAAGCAGCCGCGCGTGCGGAGCAGTTTGCATTGCTGTCCGCCAACGGCGCCGTCAAGCTGGCGGCCAGGGCCGTACGTCTGACCAACAGCGACAATCACTACCGCCTCGCGCTGTGCAAGCACCCTCTATGCCTGCCAGCAGCTTTGTCCGACAACTTTCAGGTGTACATGCACATGTCGGACACAACTGCTGGCAGGCGGAGGGGGCGCGCGCACAGCTCAATGCAGTGGCAATATTCGTTGTCGATCAGGCAGACGGCCCTGGCAGCAGCTTGATGGCGCCCTCGTCGAAGAGCGGCGCCAACTGCTCCATGTGCGGCTGCTCGAGTTGTCGCTGGCCCGTCCTGCTGCAGAAGTATTGGGACGCTGCCTACGCTGCTGTGCAGGAGCGTGAGCTAACATTACATGGGCTGTCAGCAGCTAAGCACACAGCTCTGGACATGCAGGCAACGTGGACACCCACGCCTGCGTGGAGATAATGGCGGTGCTGGACGCTGCAACATGGGTCTGGAGCACGCCGCGGCTGCAGGCGCGCCCAGCATACCCACGCACCCGACCCAGCATCTGGCGAACGTCTCTGCAGAGACACCAGGCTCCTGGAGCTTCCAGCAGCACTCTGTGAGACCGTCAATGAATGATGCATCAATGGGTTATCCTACCAGCTGCACTGCTGTGGCAGATGAGGGTTGTCTGTCTCACCAGGTGCTTGACCCAGGTGCTTTATCCTGCCTGCCTGCGTGCCGAGACACTGTCTGCTAAACACTTGGTGGGAGGCAAGACAGACATACCCTCGTCTTCCTCTACTGTGCAGCCGGTAGGATCACTCGTTGATGGTGTCAAGAAGCGCTGCTGGAAGCTCCAGTATCCAGGTGTCTCTGCAGAGGCAGTCGCTTGCAAAGCACCCGCAGCGAAAGGCCACACTGCACTTATGCAGCAGCGCATGCATGCAGCAGCGCACGAGCGTGCGTGTCTCACCTTGAACGACTGGAGTGCAAAGCAGGTATGCCGTGGATGTCAAGCAGCGCCCCAACCGCCTTTGCAGTGCTGCATTACATGCGTGATACCGGTGTCCTGGGGCATGCTGATCACATGCGATAGGGTGGCTTCTGTGCCACACTCCTGCGCGCCAGGCCTGCGCAGAAGCAGCCGCGCATGCGGCGCAACTCGCGCCGCTGTTCGACGACGGCCTGATCAAGCTGACGGCAAAGGCCATCCGCCCCATCAGCGGCGGCTACCAGATCCGCCTGCACCTGTACGCGCCCACCCTCCGCCTGCCAGCAGCTGTGTCCGACGACTCAAAGCGTACATGCAATGTCGGATGCAGCAATTGGCAGGCGGAGGGTGGGCGCGATCAATTTCAGGCGGATTTGGTATCCGTGCCTGACCTCGCGGATGGCCCGGGCCGTCAGCTTGACCATGCCCTCGTCGAAGAGCGGCGCGTTCTGCACCGCATGCGCGGCTGCTTGAGTTGCCGCTGGCGCGTCCTGCTGCATAGTGGTGAGGATGCTGCCCGCGCTGCTGTCCCGCATGTGCAGCCGAGCCCCTGATCAGAGGCGCCTGACTGCGGCCCTGCCCTCTATCTTCATGCGGGGCGCGCCTGGCCTCAAGGCGCTCATCGCCGCTTGCCTGACGGCGCTCGACATGCGCCTTGTTGCCGCGCACGACCCGCTTGCGCTGCCTGCTGACCCCGGCAGCCCGCCGCCGCCGTCTTTGGCGGAGGGCGGCAGCTCGCGCGGGGTCCGCTGCCAGCGGGAATGGGTCGTGTGCAGCATCCAAGTGGATGTCGAGCGCCGTCACGTATGCGACGATGGCCGCCTCCTTGCCGGCGGCGCTCCGGCTCGCTTGGGTTGCTGCTGATGCAACCACCCACAGCAGTGGGTAGTCTGGATGCGTCTACCCTTCACTGTGCCTTTGTGTCATTTGCATTTGACAGGTGCGGCGGGGGCGGTAGGACAACCTCTGCATGGGGCCGGTGGCGCGCCTGGCGCGCTGCCTCCGCCTTGCGGGCTGTGTCAACGAGGGCGGCGCGGCGCCCACCTGCGCCCGCAGCGCCCGGCCCACGTGCACAACCCTGACACCCCGGACCTCCGCGCAGGCCGAGGGCGTGCGCGTGGTATGCGTTGCTGTGCACCTCCTCGCAAGACTGTGACGACGACGTGCAGCTGGCTCTCTGGGGCGCGCACACCTGGAGAATGACGCGCACGTCACAGCGTACCCCGCTTGTGCATGCACGTATGCCCGCTGTGAGAAACTGCTGTCTTGGCACTGAACCTTGCGCTCGGGGCGCTGCCAGGCTGCCTACCTCAACGCGGACGCCGCAGCCAAGGCGCCCCACATGCATCAGTGCGCATCTCCCTTGCAACGCCAGGCCTGAGCAAGCAGCCATGCGTGCGTGCGAGGCAGTTCGCGCCGCTGTACGACGGGGGCGCGATCAAGCTGACGGCCAGGGCCGTCCGCAAGGTCAGCAATGATTACAAGTTCCGGCTGGAGCTGTGCGCGCACGCCTTGAGCCTGCCAGCGACCATAGCTGACCTCGTGGATGTCTCTGTCCGTCAGCTCAATTGCGTTTTTGTCGTTCGGGCGGCGCACTGCACCGCACGCGGGTGCTTGCTCAGGCCTGGCGCTACAAGAAATCTGCACACCGATGCAAGCGGGCGGCGCGCCTTGAGGCACGCAGCCTTGAAGCGCCTTAAGCGCAAGGTTCAGGGCTGAGTCAGCAATTTATTGCAGCCAGTGTGCGCGCATGCACAACCGGGACACACTGTGACATGGGCGTTGTTGCTTATTCAGCCCAGTTCATATTAAGCGGGACACACTGTGACGTGGGTGTCTGGTGTGCGACTCACTTGATCTGTTGAGAGCTTGAACTGGTGAGAGAGCTCGCCGGTATGGCAACCAGGCAGCTCACCAACCAGATGTTATTTCACACACTGAGCAAGCACGCAGGCGCGGAGGACCAGACCTAGCACACACTCAGAACAGCTGAGGAGACATGGCGTTGAGAGCAAAGCCCGGGCCAGCATGGCAGCAGCAGACCAACATGAGCCTGCAGGGCTCACAAGCAACAGCATCAGCAGCATGCACAGGCACAGCCTGGACCAGCATGAGAGCAGCAGGCCAACCAGATCCTGCAGGGCTCACAAGGAGTAGCACAGCTACATTAGCAAGGCAAGGACCTGCATGACCGCAGCAGGCCAACCAGAGCCTGCAGAGCAAGAGCAACTGCACAGCAGCGTGTGCAGCAAGGCATGGGCCTGCATGACAGCTCATGCCGTCACCAGCCTGCTGGGCCCCCATGCAGCAGCCCAGCAACAGCTGTGCGAGACCAGGGGCAAGCTTGGCAGTAGCAGGGGACTGCATCGCACTTCCATGTTCAGTGAGTGGACTTTGGCAGGGAGGTGCAAGAGCAACCAGGCGTCACCTTGCATGTTCCCTCGGCGTGTCTTTGAGACTATGCAGTCCTGTCTGTGCTCGGGCGGCTTTGCACAGGCTCCGGCGGGGTGCTGGGAGGCCAGGCGTGCGGCGTCTTGAGCGCGCATGGCACTGCGTTTGAGCCTGGATACAGCGGCGCTGTGCCAGTCGGCGCTGCCCACATGCCGATGCCATAAGACGCCGGCGGGCGACAAAGCATGAGCCCCTGGCTGCTGCTTGTCACATCATTGTCCGTCTCCACATGTTGAGAGACCGCTCGGGCAGGCGCACATGGCTTACACAGGCGCCTTAAAAATGCAAGCCCCTTGCTGCTCTACACCTTATCAAAAATACAACACGCGTACTCTCCATAGCACTGCACGCAATCCTGTCCTAATCGCCGTGATGTACAGGCAAGAGCTGCATGCCCTTGAACGTTGCCGCCGCTATCTGCACACCACTTTGCACAGCTGGCTCACATGCATTGCGCGGCGCACACCGCCTACACCCCGTCAGAGGAGCATTCGGAGTATACACGGTCGTCATCGTCGGCCACATCACCATCGTCAGCTACCTCGCCGTCGTCGGCCGCATCACCATCCTCAGCCACCAAGCTGTCATTGTTTTCATACACAACGGCCCGCCCAGGACTTAGCGGATACCCCACAGCCTCCAGGGCGGCAAGGAAGTTCTGGCCCGCGCCTGAGACACCGCTGTGTGCAAGATGCAGCACGTCTGCGCGTCCTCGCTGCAGCAGACCACTCACAAAGCCCAGGAACGCCGCGCACGACGGGCCGTTCACCGCATACGCCGTCTTGAGCAAAAGGTTCTGCAGGCGCGGGTGTGCGGCCGCGGCCGGGAAGTCCGGACTGAAGAGCACGCTGCAATTCGCAAAGCTCAGCCAGCTCAGGTTCGGGAAGCAGGCCAGGCTGCCCAGGGCCTGGGCGTCCAGGCGCCCAAGCGCCACTGCGCCGGCGGAGTGCCGCCCGAGGCACAGCTCCTCGAGACCAGTCAGCACGCTCACGCCCTCTGGCAGCTGCCCAAAGCAGCAGCGCGACAGGTCCAGGTCCTTCAACCGCGTAGCGGTCAGGATGCAGGGCGGAAAGGCGCGCAGGCTGCGCCACGCCAGGGTCAAGTGCGTCAGAGACGCAAAGCAGGGCGCGCCGCTCGGGGGCATGCAAGCGGCCGGCAGCGCGCCGCGCGGCGCGCCGCGCGGCACGTCGGCCATTTTCCACGATGGCCAGCGGCCATGGTGGCTGAGGAAGCGCAGCTGCGGCAGCCGCCACAGGGACGCAGGGAGAACCCGCAGGCTGGGGCATCCCCACACTTTGAGGCTGGTCAAAGACACCAGCGCGTCCATGCCCGGCAGCGCAACCTCGCCGTCGCACGCAAACTCGCAGTCCTCAAACTTGAGACGCGCAAGCGCCGGCAGGCGCGCCCAGCCGGGTTCACAGCGGAGGCCGTCAAAGCCGTCCAGCTTCAGGGAGGTCAGCTGCCAGGCGCGACACGCAGGCGGGCAGCGTGGCCTCCACGCACACTCTACATACCATTAGGCGCAGCTTGCAGAGCCGCGGCAGGCCGGCCAGGCCTGCCACCAGGTGTGCGAGGCTGACAGCGGCCGGCCAGTCGGGCCTGGCGGCCTGGCCGGCCTGAAAGCTGAGGGTGACATCTTCCAGTGTGCGCACGCTGGCCAGCTCGCGCACCAGCGAAAGAGGGACCTGGCCCGCCAGCCCACCAGGCAGAGAAATATAAAGATGGAGGTGCTGCAGGCTCGAGCAGCGCGCTATGGCGCGCGGCACCCCGGCCAGGAAGGCCCGGATGGCTGGTTGAGTGGGTCTGCGGGGCAGGTCCGTGCGCAGGACCAAGTTGTCGATGGACGTCAGCGCAGGCAGGCTGGCCAGTAGGTCCAACAGCCGCTCGGCGTCCAGGCCGCTGACAGGTACATCCTCATCGGCAAGCCCTCCGACAAGCAAGCCGCGCACGCACTTGACAGCGCCGCCTTGCACCTGGAGCCACCGCCGGGCGCTGGCTTCCTCGGGCGTACCTGCGGCAGCCAAGGAGTAGATGAGTGCACGTATCGAGGCGGGCCTGCTTGGCGCTATGTTGCCACAAGTTAGGACAGTTCAGCAGAGCAGTTGAAGTGCAGCCATCAGGAATGCCACGTCATGCTTCTCTGCCCCTCTGCGCAACTACAGTGCCTGAGATCAGCAGAGGAAGGGGTGCACCGGGCAGCTTAAGCGCCCGCCACAGTCTGGCAGTGAGGTCCCACTCCAGCGTGCTCCAGAACGGCTGCTCGAGCACCTCCTTGAACCGCCTGCGGCGTGCACTGGGTCGCAAGCACAGCTCCTGCCGGCTGCTTCCTTAACTTGTCAGCGCGCGGAGCGCGCCTGCAGACTGACTGCAGGAAGAACGCCTGTGTCGAGCCTGGTGGTGAAGTCTCGGAGAACCTCGCAAGGCAGAGCGCGCACGCCTGCAGAACCTGCAGAGATCACAGGCATTACACGTCGGAGGCGCGGCGCTGCCCCTGCGCGCAGAGCGCCTGCGGCGACAGGCAGGACGCAGGCTCCCCTGCACGCACCTCTGCGGGGAGCTGGTCCAGGCGTATGGCTGAAGGCCCGGCTGCTCTGTCAGCGTTGGTCTCGCGCGCGGCCATGCTACGCTGTGGCACACGGTGATAAGAAGTGTGCACACGGTGCACGATGCAGTGGACAAGCACACCGCCTGTGCCTGCGAAAGCGGCGAGCGATGATGGTCAAGGTGCAAGATGAAACAGCCAAGCGCAAACTGCTCAGGCGGCCAGCTTCCCAGTGCCTCAAAGGAAGCCTTTCTCGCAGCGCAGAGCAACCTCAACATGGAGGGGTTTTTTTGGAAATATAACATGTGGCACGTGCGGACCTCGTGCGCTGGCATGCAGTCAATTCCATGTCGTCCACTTTATCCTGCCTGCGGCATTGCTTGGCAAGCTGGCTGTAGGAGCATTGACCGCCAGTAGAGTAACACGCCGTCCTGTGTGGAGAGGGACCCTTTCACTGTGCCATCTTTCGGTGTCCTTTGGACGCTGCATTTGGACGGCCTTTTGCGCCCTTCATCATGCTAATTGAGCATTGCTGGTGCGCTCTGCAAATCTTGTTTTAGACGCTCAGCAAGGAGGGAGTCTGGCACTGGGAGCCTTCCTAACAAAACGGTTTCTCAGGAGTGAACTATGGTACCATAGTTCACACTGGAAGCGCAGTGGCCTGGGACGGACTTCAAGGCCACACTCGCCTTCTGCACGCCGCTGTAGCAGTCAAGTCACCTCGATGAGACTGGCTGATTCCTAGTTGTACAGCGTGCCTAGGTGTACATGTGCTGGCTAGCTAGTGTTACACCTCGCTGCTCGATTCGCCTCCGCTGGGCTGTACACGACTCGCGGGCGCGAGACCGGCCGCATCGGACGCGGCGCAGCCCGGCGCGACCGGCGTCGGCAGCGCGCCGGCCTTGCGCGGTGCAGCGCCTGCAGGCCCGCCCGCTGCAGCTTGGGGTCCCTGCTGCCGGCGCGCCGCGCGGCCCAGTCGCGCTATCGCGTTCCGACGCACTGTCTGGCTCAACGGCGTCAAACGCCGCCCGGGCGCCTGCGCCCGCCGGCGGCGTGTCCGCCCACAGCTCGTCCTGGCTGTCGGAGTGGGCGGGTGGGCGCGAGATTGCGGCGGCGGCGCCCGGGCGCTCCGCCATGGCGGCTAGCTCCAGCGCGTCGCTGCGAGGCGCGGCGTTGATGGCCGCCGCCTCGTCCTCGCCGTCCGGCTCTGACGCGTCGCCCAACCTGGCGCGGGCCGCCATGCCGTTCGAGCCAGGGTGCGGCCAGTGATAAGCGACGCAGTGCACATCAGGTTAGGGTTAGGGTTAGACTTCCGCCGTCTCTGTTTGGCGCACAAGACTGAAGGCGCACCCACAGGGCACCCACAGGGCATGTGCAACACATTCAGAAGTGGAGGGACAGCCTCCCAGCTGCGTGGCGGGTTGCGCATCTGAGCGTCACTGCCGTATGCCGGACGCCAGGGGCAGCACAGCATTGCGGGCGCACACGTACTTTCACATATGCATAGGACCAACGGCTGTTAGCAAATATGCAGAGCGGCGCCGCCCCCACCTTAAGCCGCGCATGGCAAAGGCCGCAGCACCCACCCTGAGCTCTGCATGCGCAGGAAGGCGTGCTGGCGCGCGTCGGCGCTGTGCACGCTGTAGCAGCAGTACACGAGCACGCTGAGCACCATCCAGGCGCCGAAGCGCACATAGGCCGGCCAGCCCAGGCTGCCTGCGTCCGGCGGCCCCTCTTCAGCAACGCGCCGCCAATGCCGGCTTGAACGGCGCATTGCTTGGAAAGCCCACACCATGCTGCATCCGCGAGTGCCGGCGCTGGCGGCCCAGTCCGAGCAGTGGGTGCATGCGGCGGTGCAAGCCCCAGCCATACCCGCCTGCATGCACAGCGGATCAAGGTCACATCGATAGCCCCCTGCATGGCGGACTCAGTGGCCACAGGGCAGTCGATCAGAGGCGACAGCGCACCAATGAGGTGCACCGTGGCCAAGATGGCGAGCGCGGGCGTGAGCGGCGCCAGCGGCATGCGGAACTTGTCAGCGCGGAAGTGCACCGGCCGCGCCGCCAGGCCGCCCACCGCCGCCAGCCAGCCGGCCGCCAGCGCGGCGCCCGCCCATGCAGGCGCGCCCAGCCTGAACGCCAGGCTGATGCCTGCATGCAAGTCACCTCTCGCCTCCCTGACCGCCACATGCCTTGGTGCATGCCAGCCTGGCACTCCCCCAAGGGACATGCTCGCCAGGCTGCCCATACAGCCGGCTGTGCGGCTAGCGTGGTCAGATATGGCCGGCTCCAAGGTGGCGGCGCACGCTCTGATCCCAGATCTATTAACATGACGGTCGGACAGGCATCGGCGCCACCTGACAGCGCCACAGTAACGAACCCTCGGCGCGCCGCCACCTTGAGCCCGGCGGCCGAGAGTCGTTGCGCAACGCGCACCGAGCGACAGCGCAACGAGCGCGGCGAGGTGCGCGGCCAGGCCCCGCGCGGGCGCGGGCGCCGGCGCCCGGCAGCGCCGCCACAGCACGCCCGCCGCCACGCACAGGAACACGAACAGCGCACCAACCGACACCATGGCCGCCAGCGTCTCCAGGTCGGCGACCAGCGCGAGCGCGCCTGCGCGGGCGCAGCAACCCTGCCTCAACCCTAGGAGGTGTGCTGACGCCACGAACAGGAACACGAACAGCGCGCCGACCGACGCCATGGCCGCCAGCGTCTCCAGGTCGACGACCAGCGCGAGCGCGCCTGCGCGCGTGCAACCGCCCTGCCTTAACCCTAATAGCGCAAGCACGCCTGCACGTGTGCAGCTACCCTGCCTCAACCCTCAGTGGTACGCCGATGCCATGGCCGCCAGCGTCTCCAGGTCGGCGACCAGCGCGAGCGCGCCTGCGTGTGCGCAGCAATCCTACCTAAAACCTTATAGTTTCACCGATACCACGGCCGGCAGCGTCCCTAGGTCGGCGACCAGCGCGAGTGCGCCTGCGCGCGTGCAGCTAACCTGCCTCATTCCTAAAACTGTCCCCGACGCCATGGCCGCCAGCGTCCCCAGGTCGATGATGCGCCCAGGCACGCCTGTGAATGCACAGGTGTGCCTTCCGTGAAGGACTGCTGCTGACGCACCGCACGACAGCACTTCAGCACATGCTTCTGACCAGCGTGGCTCCTGGCGCACCTAGCATGCGCCTCACGAGCCCGGCACGCAGAGAAAGGCAGGGCCTGCGCGAGGAGGGCAGGCATGCACGCTCGCTCGCCTACACAGCAAGCGCCTGCGCTCAGTGCAGGGCGGGTGGCGCTGGGCGGCGCGCGGGCGGCGCCTGCGGAGACGCCGGTCAGGGCGGTGGCGGCCACGGGCGTCGCGCGGCGCGGGTGCAGCGCCGCCAGGCGCGCCGGCAGCAGGCCCTCGCGGCCCAGCACCACGTAGATGCGCGCCTGGCCCAGCAGGCTGACCAGCAGCGAGGTCACGATGCCTGCGCGCGGGCGCCCAGGCTGGGCAGGGCCGCGCATGTGCGCGGCGCCCGCCCCGATCGGGCCTATCAGCGCAGGCCTGCGGCGCCCCGGGGAACGGCCTGCATGCCTGCTACGCACGGGCGGGTGCAGTCTTCGCACTTCGAGCCAAATGCAAGCATGCCTGCGCCCCGTGAGTGCGCTGGGGTGCAGCGTCGCCCCGGCCCCTCGACCAGGCCGCGCCGCTGCTCCGCGTTCCTGGAGCGGGGCGCGCTTGCGAAGGGCGCGCCGGGCTCCGGCAGGCGCGCGCCTGTGACCGCGCCGAAGCTGACAAAGCGCGCGGACGTCGCAAGGAACACGCGCCGCGCCCAGCCGCTGTCGGCGCGCAGCTGGCCCAGGAATGCGGTCGCGAACGGCGCCGACGTGTCTATGTCCGCCGTTGGCACCTGCCCGCGTGTACAGAGGCTCGCCGGCGCGCCCGTTGAGGCCTTGGCCACACACCATGTAGCGGTCAGCCGCTGTCAAGAGCAGGGCCGTGCGGGGTCTCAGCGACGGGCAGCGCAGCAGAGGCGCGCGCCATCAGGCAGAGCGTGAGCGCCAGGCCCGCGTAAAGCGCCGAGCACGCGAGCAGCGATCCCACGATGCCGATGGGCAGGTCCACGGCGGGGTTCTTGGTCTGCGCGCCCCACTCAGCCGCTCGGCGGGCCGTGCGACGGCATTCCACGCTGCCTCAGCGGAAGGGCGGCCTCGACAGCCCGTTGGGTCGATAATGAAGAGAATGCAAATTTTACACGCCGTAACTCATGCAAATTGGGGCCTGCGGGCTGGTTGCTTGACGCGCACTATTGCGACAGCAGACGGGCCGCGCCTCCTCGGCCGCGCACGCGACCGTGTCAAAGCCGATGAAGGCGAAGAAGACGATGGACGCCGCAGCGAAGACGCCGCGCGCGCCGGACGGCGCGAACGGCGCCAGGTTGGCCAGCCGGCCGAAGGGCAGCCCCGCGCACAGGATGTAGGCGATGACGATGAGGTTCATGCCGGTGACCACTGCGCGCCCCGGGTCCCGGGGTGTCGCCACACGCGCGCAATGCTCACGCAGCTGCTCCAGCTCGGGCCTGGCCACTCCAGACATTCATATGTGATGTATGCCTACGCATACGTCGCATATCAGGAGTGCCTTCCCTACGCCCCTCTCCTCCCATCAGGAGGAGCGTAACGGGCGCGCCGGCGGCGCGCGCACCCGAGTTGAACGCGGCGCTGTCGGCCGTGGACAGCGCCAGCAGCGCGCTCAGCGCGGCCACCAGTGCGAGCGCGAAGAAGTCCAGCGCGAGCGGCCCCGCGCGCACCAGGCCAGCCTCCGGGCCGAAGCCCAGCAGCGTGGCGCCGTACGCGCGGAAGCCGCGCGCCACCGCGGCCGCGCTCAGCGTGTACTCCAGCACCATGTTGCACGCGACTAGCCTGCGCGCGCATGTAGGGTAGGATGCTGGACACTCACCCTAGCCCTGGCGCGCACAGACATCGGATGGGTCCTGGGCATGTCAACGCGCCTCATATGGGTGATGTGCATGCATGAATGTGGTCTGGAGAGCGCGGGGGGTCGCCAGCGTCCCTGAGGGCAGGAACACATGGTTGCCATGACCTGGTATTGTGTGGATGGGCCGGGAGAGCGAACCAGCAGCATCTGACAGCAAGGGACCACCGGAGCAGGCATGGCACACTGCAGCAGCCGGCAGAAGAGCCAAACAGGCGCGGCACATGCATGATGAGGACCAAGTGTGCAGCCCCAGCATGCACAGTGCTCGGGGGGCGGCACCAGCCAGCTAGCTCGCCGAAGACGCCCGAGACCATGTTGAACGCGCCCCCGGCCACCGGCTGGTCCACCACAAACTCCGTGTACGCCAGCCCGCTCAGCAGCGCCGCGAGCGCCGCCACCAGGTAGCTCACCACCACTGCAGGCCTGCGGCAGCGCTATGGGTTCAGCTACGCTGCAACCCGACGCCTGGGCAAGCGTCTTTCGTTAACACCATGCAGCTGCTGCTGGCAAGCTCCAGCAGACCAGGTGCTACCCGGCGTGGTCGTGCGCGGCGACCCCCGTCAGGACAAAGACGCCCGCGCCGACGATTGCCCCGACGCCGAGCAGGACCAGGTCGGTTGCGCCCAGGCACTTGCGCAGCCCCTGCCCTTGCCGCTCGGGCTGAGCCGAGAGCTGCTGCGTCTGCAGCGCGCGGCGCCGCACTGCTGCCTGCGAGCTGCCGGCCGTGAGGGCGCCTGGTAGTGCAGTGTTGCATTTGAAGGCGCGTCAAGAGTCAATGTCGGGGAAGGCAGCGCACCGCCGTGCTCGCAAAGTAGGCCTTGAGGCTGTGGAGCATGGTGGGCTGCGCGGCAGGCCGTGGGGCCCCCGAGAGCTGGGGCAGTGACCGCTAGACTTAAAGATGACCGAGCAACACAGGATGGTGCCTGCACCCGGCATCACCAGCCACTCGGCAGCTGAATTAAGGTCAGTTGAGGTCCATCCAGTGTCACCTGGTGCGCCTGGCTACTTCAAAGAGTCTGCTTGCTGACCCTCCATGAACCCTCCCTGCTTTTTTCTTGACTGGCCTCCTCAGAAGTGCTGCGTACGCTCACCTGCTTCTTAGGAGCTGCAAACAATTGCACCGTTGTCCTCAAGCACCAGGACGTTCCAGACATCGCGCTGCCTTTCAATGCGTGCTGATGCCTGAAGCTGCATGACTGTAAGTGCAGGCTATCCAAGGCCTGGGCTCTTTGCAGCCCTCGACTGAGGCTGTAAGAGCATCAACTTTACAGTGTTGTTGTAGCAGCAGCACTTTCAGCAGCATGCAAACAACTATGACATGAGCCGCGGCCGCCTGCGCCGGGCTCTGAAAGCAGTGCGCGACTACATCCGCTACGACCTGCGCGAGATTGTCGCGCCGCGCTCGCTGCCCGACCCGCCCGGCAGAGTCCTACCGAAGCGCCTCACGCTGAAGGACTACTGGCAGGTGCGGAGGGATATGTCTGCGATGGAGTTTTGCGGCGCTGGGGCGCAGCTTGCAGACAGGCACCGCCGGCGGGACAGCTTGCCGACCAGTGTGCGCCAGCGCGCAGGCCGCAAAAGAAGCAACGATTGTCTACAAGGGAACCTGGCGGAGTGCGCCGCAGGAGGAGCCCGGCAAGGCAGGTGCTGCCGGGACCGAGCAGGCGGACGGGGCAGACGGACCCGGCCAGGGCCCAGGTGCGCTCCTTTGTCGGCTTTGTATCACGCTTGCCGGTGTGTCAGCGGAAGCAAGCACTCACAGGCGGCTGCGGAAGCGGTGGGAAGGTCGCAGCAGCTGCAGCGCAGCACTCAGAACACAGCGGCCCGCGCTC
>JAABUV010002290.1_pt1 | contig 26252 bp, 38 predicted proteins | sample 5559971 | NCBI WGS metagenome assembly JAABUV01 (sample SAMN10711881, study PRJNA513362) | rock metagenome | isolation source: Antarctica rocks | place: Antarctica: Victoria Land, Knobhead nord | collected 2015-12-19
CTCCCGGACGGCTTTGAAGCAGAGACCTGGGCGAAGCTGCAGGATGCCGTGCACGCGGTGCACGCCAAGCGGCCGGTGTCATGCAGCCTGGAGGAGCTGTACCGGGTGCGCGCGGCCGCGATGCGCTCTGCGCCGCTGGGCGTCTCAGCGTCCGAGGGGACCTGTAGCTCAGAAACGAATGTCTCCAAGAAGCGCGCCGGACGGCGAAGGCGTGCGACTTGTTTCGCTGCTATGGAGCCCTCTGACTTGCCTCGGTCAGGCGGGTGGACACACGAGTGCATGGGGATGCTCAGGGCCTGCAGGGCGCCTGGCCGCAGCGCAGGCTCGCGGTGTGGCCAGGGGCTCACCTGGCACGGCGCGCCGGGCAGGCCGTGGAGGACATGTGCCTGCACCGCATGGCCGACCGGCTATACGGCAGCCTGCAGCGCGAATGCGACGCGCACATCGGTCGGCAGCTGGCCGACCTGGCGGCCGCGCAGACGGCCGACCCCACCATCTTCCTGCAGCAGGTGGCCCCCTTTCTGCGCAAGGGGCCGAAAGCCATGAGGCCCCGCGGCAGGCGTGTCCGCCAGCCCCCCACAGCGCTCGTCCTCGGCACTGCTAATGCAAAGTGAGGCAGCATGCATGCTGTGCCTCTGCGCTGTCTGTTGATGCCGTGCTGCACGGTGTCGCGCGAGTGCAGTTGTGGTGCCAGACGCCGCCGCGCGCTGATCCAGGCGGCGGGGCAGCATGCCAATCGGCCTGCAGACGGGCGCCTCTTGCGTGCACAGCTTCGCGTGATGTCAGGCGCGCCCTTGAGGGAAAGTAGCGAGCATCGCATCAGTGCGGGGCTATAGGAGCCGCTGCAGGCGCTGGTGCGCCGGGCCGGCCGCGCGCGGTCTGCCTCACGCGCGCGGGGCGCTGGCGCGCAGGTGCAGGCATGCTGGGCGGACCACTGCCAGCAGATGCTGACGCTGCGGTCCATCTTCCTGTATCTGGACCGCACGCACGCGATCACCACGGCGGGCGTGCGCTCGCTGTTCGAGATGGGCCTGCAGCTGTTCCGCACGCACCTCGCCGCGCACCCAGAGGTGCGCACGAGCGCGCTTCCTTGCTGATGAGCGCCACGAGTTTATCTGTGACTGTGACTGTCGGGAGTGCAAATATGCCAGATGCGCTGCGGTGGCATGCAGGGGCCAGCGCTGCTGCGGTGCTGGGTGGTCCATTTAAAGCCACGCACGGAGTGGCGGCGCGTGCCGCTCTGCGCCGCAAAGCATGCGCCGCCGCCACACTATGCTGCTGCATTCTGGGGGGCGCCATGTCCGATGCGCAGTGTGCTGGCGCGCCGGTGGGGCTTGCGTGGGTGCCGCAGCTGCAACCCGCCCGCCGTGTCTGGATACCCTAAACCTACGCCCGCCGCGCGCGCAGGTGGAGCAGCGCGTGGTGGACGGGCTGCTGGGCCTGATCGCGGCGGAGCGCGGCGGCGAGACGGTGGACCGGGGGCTGCTGTCCAACCTGCTGCGCTGCTTCACCAGCCTGGGCATGTACGCTACGGCCTTCCAGGCGCGCCCAGTCAGCCAAGTGGCGCCACCCGGCGTCCCCGGGGGCAGCTCTGTGGCAGCTCCCCCCCCCCGCTGGAGCACGTCTTCCGAGGCGCCGCCTTTGTGCAGGCGTCGTGTTGATGCGTTCTGCGCCCGAGCATGCGCAGAGGCCTGCAGGTCTGCTGGCTGCCAGCGGCTGTGCCTTGTGGCAACGACGCCTGGAACTTAAGCAAACCTCAAGCTTCACCAATCGCCGCCAGGGTTTCTTGGCACGTCACTGCCAGCGGAAGCCTCGCGCTGCGACAGTGGGCTCGCGAAAATGACCGATGCGCTGATGCGGAGGGGCGCGGCGTGTGCAGGAGCCGTTCCTGCGCGCCACCGTGGTGCACTACGCGGCGGAGGGGCAGCGGCACATGGCCGCCGCAGACGTAGCCGAGTACCTGGTGCACTGCGAGGTGACGCCCACCCTGGCACGCTTTGGGGTGCAGGCCGCGCCCGTCTGGCGGTGCAGCCGATCGCGCTTTCACGGGTGTTGAGTGGCGGCGTGCGTGCGGCGTGCGTGCTGCTTGCCAGCAAGCATGTCGGTGATGGCCGAGACAATCATGCGCGGCGCAGCGGCGGCTAGCGGAGGAGTACGAGCGGTGTCAGCACTACCTGGACCCCGCCACGCGCAAGCCGTTGATCGCGGCCGTGGAGGCGCAGCTGCTCGAGCGCCATATCGGCGCCATCCTGGAAAAGGGTGCGTTGTGCTCTGGACCTGCGGGGGCTGCGCCTTTGGAGGAACGCAGGCTGCACACAATAGCGAGCAGCGGTGTCTGCATACAATAATAATCTCAGCGTAATTATGTGTCAGCTTTGTGTTGCTCCGCCGTCCAGTAGAAGACAATGTTGTGTTACACGGGAGCCCTGCATTGCCCCGCCATGCAGCACAACCATACGACATCGTGCTGCACCTGTGCGGGCTCACTGCGGTGCGCGGCCGTGCTTCAGAGGAGCGCCCCAGGGCCTGTGGACCGCGCGCACGCAGGCTTCAACGAGCTCATGACGCTGCGGCGGCTCACGGACCTAGCGCGGCTGTACAGCCTGGCGACGCGCATCCACGCGCTGGACCCGCTCAAGGCCGCCTTCCGCGCCTACATCAAGTCCACGGGCCTGGCGCTCATCCTGGACGAGGAGAAGGTCGCGCCCTGCCCTTATGTTGCGGCGTGCCGGCTGCTGCGTGGTTAGGGCTAGGGTATGGTTATCAAGTCTACGGGCCTGGCGCTCATCCTGGACGAGGAGAAGGTCCGGCCGCGCGCTCGTGCCGCGGCGTGCTGGCTGCTGCCCCGTTAGGGTTAGGGTTTGGTGAGCCGCCTGGTCTGCTGCACCGCAGGGCTGGCCGCGAGCTGGCCCGCGCTTGGCGAGTCCGGGGAAGCTGTCGCGTGCTTGTGCAAGGGCTGGCTAGCTCACAGACCGGCAGTGAACCTTGCACATGCACGGGATGAGCCACCTTGCACGTGCGGGGCGAGCACAGAAGAACTCTGCTTCCAGGCTGGGTGTCAGAGATGGGGTTTAGGCAGGGGATTTGCAAGGACGGCTGCGGCGCGTGACGCGCGCGCGGCGCGGCAGGACAAGGAGATGGTGCCGGCGCTGCTGGACATGAAGGCCGGCCTGGACGCGGTGCTTCATCAGGCGTTCCAGGGCGCGGAGCCGTTCGTGCACGCGCTCAAGGACGCGTTCGAGCACTTCATCAACCAGCGCGCCAACCGGCCCGTGCGGCGCCCGCCGCCCCATGCGCACGCGCACGCGGGATGGTTGCTTGCTCGCTGTGCTCAGCACCCTGATGCCACAGACGCAGGGCTGTGTGTCTCAGAGACAGGCAGGCACAGGCCGGGGTCACCTGCGAGCCCGGCCCTGCTTCAACCAGTCAAGTGTGTGCCCATGCCTCTGCCACTCCCTGAACATGCTGTACCCTCGATGCGTGAACTGCTGTACTTGAGACACACGCAAGCTCGCAGCCCGGCCTCCCAGCCCGCCTCAGCTTCAGGCCGGGGTTGCCCCCGAGGGGCGCGCGCGGCGGGCGCGCAGGCGGAGCTGGTGGCCAAGTTCATCGACGCGGAGCTGCGCTCGGGGGGCAAGGGCGGCAAGAGCGACGACGAGCTGGAGGCCACGCTGGACAAGGCGCTCATGCTGTTCCGCTACATCCAGGCGCGCGCCTCCCCCTCCCCCCGTTTCGTGCCGCTGCCTGCACCGCGCGCGCGATGGTGATAGCGGCGGGGCGCTGCCGGGTCACGGGTTGTTGGCTGTGCAGCTGGAAGTCGCCCTGTCCTGTATGCCTCTGCGCCGACGCGGCCCGCGCGCTGCGTGCGCGGGGCGGCGCGCGCCTGGCTGCGGGTGCTTGCGCGTCGCAGCGCGCGGACGAGTTCACAGCACATGTGAGCTCTGACATGGCTGGGTGCGGCGCTGCGCTGCCGCTGATAGCGCGCACGCGCGGGCCGCGGCGCAGGGCAAGGACGTGTTCGAGGCGTTCTACAAGAAGGACCTGGCCAAGCGCCTGCTGCTGCAGCGCAGCGTGAGCAACGACGCGGAGAAGGCGATGATCACCAAGCTTAAGGCGGAGTGCGGCTCGCAGTTCACCAACAAGCTGGAGGGCATGTTCAACGACATGGAGCTGAGCCACGACATCGTGTCCGCGTTCCAGCGCTCGGTGCGCTGCTGGTGCTGTGCCAGGCTGCCTGGCGTGCGTGCCAGCCCTGTCAGCTTGAAGCTGGCGGCGCATGGGAGCACCAGCATGGCGGCAGGTGTGATGAGACGGCTGTCGAGCGGCAGCGCAGCCTGCATGTGTGGAGCATGCACAACCTTATGACTGAGTGCGCGCACGCTGCTGCGCAGGCCACAGCGCGCGCACGCATCCCGCCCGGCTTCGACATGAACGTCAGCATCCTGACCTCGGGGTACTGGCCGACGTACCCCATCCTGGACGCAGTGCTGCCCGAGGAGCTCAGCAGCTCGCAGGTGTGGACGTCCCTCCTTGGGTTTGGACAAACGAGCATGGTACAGGCTGCTGGATGCTCCTGCAATGATGCCTGATGATGGATGACTGCAATGGTGCCGTGCAGAATGCTGGCACAAGCAGGCATGCGTGTGGTTTTTCCCTGTAAGCAGTGCTGGAGCTGCTGCCCCATGCAAAATCGCGCTGGCCGTGGCGTGCGGCGCAGGCCGTGTTCAAGGACTTCTACCTGTCCAAGCATTCGGGCCGGCGGCTGGTGTGGCACAACAGCCTGGGCACGTGCATGCTGCGCGCGCAGTTCCCCAAGGGCCTGAAGGAGCTGTCGGTGTCGCTCTTCCAGGCGCGCCGTGGCGCTGCTCTTGCTGTGACGCCCTCTGACGCAGTTGTGGATTCGATCGTGGAGCTTCTTGCACTCTATGCTGGCACTGATTCATGAGCCCTTGTGAAGTTTCACATCCCTGCGCCTGAGCATGACAGGCTGCCTCCTGCCTCACAGCATACTTTGACCACCGCCTGCTTTGCAGCACCAGTGTGCTCTGCGGTCCCAGCTTCGTTTGCTACTTTGACCGAAGAGGTGGACGGTCGCGCAAGAGGGGCCGCCTGCGCCGCAGGCGACCGTGCTCATGCTGTTCAACGACGTGGACACGCTGGCGCTGGAGGACATCGCGGCCGCGACGCGCATTGAGGACCGCGAGCTGCGGCGCACGCTGCAGTCGCTCGCGTGCGGCAAAGTGCGCGTGATGCACAAGGAGCCCAAGGTGCGCAGCCCGGGCTCTGCGGGGTGTGTGGCGGGGTGGGGTGTGGCCTGCATCGTCCCCTTGCCTGTGCGGCAGCCTTGCCACATGCCTCGGTAGCGCCGGCGCAGCATGTGCAGACTCCCACATGTGTCTGATATGGTTTGCCAGGTGATGTGAGTGTGGACTGCAGTGAAGCGCATGCCTCTGATGATGCCCATTGCGCCTGCGGTTCGTGGTGCCCACAGAAGTGGTCTGCGGGAGACCGTGGCAGTGCCGGAGCATCACCATGTCAGCCTGCGTGCCTGACTCCAGGCGTGCTGCAGGGGCGGGAGGTGGAGGACGGCGATGTCTTCCGATACAATGCGGACTTCACCGCCGCGCTGTTCCGCGTGAAGATCAACGCGATCCAGCTCAAGGAGACGGTGGAGGAGAACAAGAAGACCAACGACCAGGTCCTGCAGGACCGCCAGTACCAGGCGCGCCTCCCATGCCTGGCGCAGTTGACCCTGGTGTGGGAGCGAGCGCCATGCACGACATCTCACCTGCCCAGTGCTGCAGCGCCCTGTGCACTCACGAGCTTGCTAAAGGTGCTGCAGCGCATTGAAGTCTCGGGGCTGGCTGCTTCTGTCTCATACGCGCCGCTCCTCCCGATATGGCTGTCTCACAGCAAGCTGCCAGCAATGATGCTTTAGTGCACAATGATCTGCTTGGGTCCTGCGGCTCGCGCTTGCAGTCATTTTGACAGTGCAACATCCCCCTGTGGACGTCGTTGGTGCGCCTTGTCATGACGAGCTACCCGCCTACTGCGGTCGCTCGCTGACGAGCTGCCGGCAGATCGATGCGGCCATCGTGCGCGTCATGAAGACGCGCAAGACGCTGAGCCACAAGCTGCTCGTCGCCGAGCTGCTGCAGCAGCTCAAGTTCCCCATCAAGCAGTCCGACTTGAAAAAGCGCATCGAGAGCCTGATCGACCGCGAGTACCTGGAGCGCGACGAGGCCAACGCCAATGTGCGGCCCATGCAGCTGCATCTGCACAATGCAATCCGCAATCAGCAGCAAATTTTGCACCTCCTGGGCCGCATGCCTGGAGCATAGACACGAAAGAGGCTGTTCCAAGCCAGCAGATGCATCGGAGCCACGCCATTGCTGCATCCTGCTGTGCTGCACATGCGCCTACCTTGTCCGCAGACATCTCGGAGCGTGCTAGTGCAACGTCCCCGTGCTGGCGCCATGCACTGCCTCCATCGAAAAGGTGCATGCATGCTCCCAAGGTCAGGATTGGGGAGCCAAGGGGCAAAGGCAGTGCTGCTCTGTGCCAACCACATGGTACAGGGTAGCGGCAACAGCGCGCAGAGGGGAGCATAGCCTGATGGCATGCCGGGCCCTGACCGGCTTGTGTCATCCCGCAGGTGTACATTTACCTGGCATAGAGCGCAGGGCAGGCCGCAAAGGCCCGACAGCAGCGCAAGGCCGGCCGGGCGACCTGCAGCAGCCGCCCTGGCTGCTGAGACGCCTGCCGCCTGTACTATAGGCGCATTGCAGGAGGCGGGTGCAACATGGCACAGGTTTTGAGCACGGCTGCAGCTTCTTGTTGGGCGCGTGCGTGTGCGCCGCGTCTCCCCCTTCCAGCCGTAGAAACTGCCTAGAATGGCATGGAATTGTTGTAGTTGTGTAAAAGCGCCGAGGCATGCTCCTCAGCAGTAGGGCACGCGCTTGCACACTTACCTTCTCACAGGCCTTACCTGCAACTTGAGGCATGTCTCAGAAAACAAGCAGTGCAGGCTGATATAGAGATGTTAGGCTAGGCAAGCTGCACAGGGAAGCAACAGCTTTGCCATGAGATCACGCAAGCACGTCTGGGCATCAGGAGCCACAAATAAATCCTCGAGGCAATGGCCATGCACTAGCACAGATGTTTCTCCCAGGACTCGGTACAAGACGGCCTCCCCATCATGCGGGCCTCCCCCATCATGCGGGTAAGCTGTCAACAGGCAACTGCAGCGTGCACTGAAGACACCTGCTGATCACGCCTTCAACCCGGTCTTAAATACAAGTGACTCGCTCGAGTAAAAGAAGAAAGAGCCACAGACAGTGACTGCTGTTGGAACACAACACCCTGGGCCACCACGGGAATAGCAGCTGCCTACAGTCTACAGAATAGCACAGTCTCTGCTCTCATGGGCAAAATGTCTGCGATGTTGGGCCACGCAGCCAATTCGGCAGTGCATCACAGGGCCTATCTGTCTGGGGGCACCAGCAAAACTGTATGCCTGGGGCTCTCATCCTCCGCTGTGCCCGCCCACTGCCCCTGCAGCACCCCCCGCTCATACGGCCGCTCTGTTCCGTTTACTGCGGCGGACGCATGTGCGGAACAGCTCACCAGGCCCTCCGCCTCGCCCTCGCAATGGCAAGCCTGGGGGTCGGCGCGCCGCCCGGCCCACCCCCACAGCCGCCTTGCCCAGCGGAGCCACGCCCGCTGTGAAGGCGGCCGCGCCTTCGCCCGACCCCACTCGGGCCCCGGCGCGACGGGCACCGGCGCGCCTTCTGCGTCCGCCACCGCGGCAGCGCCCGCCGCCGCCACGCTCGCCTCCGGAGCGGGCGGGCGCGCCGCGGCAGCGGCCCCGAGCTGCGGGGCGCCCGCGGCGGCCCCGCCCGCCTCCTTGTTCGGGCTGGGGCGCAGGCTGAGGCTGAGGACGCCCGTCGCGATCAGCGCCGAGCCGCCCACCGCGAACACCGTCTCGGGCTCGCCAACGAGCAGGACGCCGTACAGGTGGCCCCAGAGCACCTGGTGACATGTGCGTCAGCCCGTTGCTAGTGCCGGCTTGCCCTTCACAACGACATCGCTCTGTCCATAGCCTAGCACAACAGACCAGCGCCACGTGCAAGGCAGCGCGATGCTGAGATCGCAGCTGGTCATCAACACACTGTATCAAGGCTCCGCCATGCAAGCCTGCAGGTACGAGCGCCAAAGCTGCTGCCGCGCTCGCCTGCAGGGTGTTCACGGCCGAGGCGTGCGACGCAGCGAGCAGCTGGAAGGAGCGGTTGAGTGTGTACTGCCCAATGAATGAGGTGAATGCAACGCCCGCCAGCAACCCCAGGTCATGCCCGCACGGCCACACCGGCCACTCCGGTATGCCCATCTGCGCCGCAAGCCATGGCCGCACGTCATGCACACAGAAGTGCACTGCAAATGACTATATATGTGAAGTGCTGGGCAAACTCGCAGACACATCATACCAGAGCGCCGGTGCGCAGCGTACATAACATATGACCAGGACATCTCACTTGAACGGCAACCTCAGCAGCACTGGAGATTCGAGACGCCGCACAGTGAGCGCCATCAGGCAGCAGCGGGCGACTCTGCGTCGATACATGCCTCGACCAGGCAGGGGCGCAGGCGCACCGCGAGCGGCACGACGGACATTGCGAGCGCTGATGTGTGGAACCACATTGCCAGCACGATCGTGGGCTCTGTTTTTGGAATGAACTTGATGGCCGTGAACGCCACGGCGGCCGTCAGCGCGGCCAGGATGCCGGACACGGAGCCTGTAAGCGTGCACCCGCGCAAGTGTTCAGGATGCACACGGCTGTGCATGAGTCAAGCGCGCGTCAGACATCATCATCACCCCCTGCATTCTCTCTAAGCAGGCAATAACAGGCAAGGCTGGGGAAATTCAGCGGGTGCGCGGGTGGTGCGAAGCGCCGCATTCAGCGCACCCATCAGGCGCGTCTCGTCCCAGGCGGCCTGGCCGAACAGGAAGGGCGGCTGCGCGATGAACACCACGCCCACCACCGTCGCAGCGACGCCCGCCACGCTCACGGCGCTGACGGCCTCGGTGCCGATGATCCACGCGAACACCGCGCACAGCGCCGGGTTGGAGTACATCAGCGTCATCTGCGCGTCCGCCCGGCCCGCGCTGTGAGCTGCAACTGCCAGTGCGCCGAAGAGCCACAGCACAAGCATGGCAGGCGTGGTTGGTCTACGCTGGTCTCACCCCTGCAGCACACACCTTGAAACACCTTTGCCCTAGCAACTTCCTTCTCTTGTGCTCACACTCTACGTCTTGTGCTTCACACATACGGCGTTCACTGGCCTTGCCTCTGTAGCACCCGCTAGATGGGCTACAGCGGCGAGAGGGCGCCAAGCACAGGGGCAACAGTATGCAGACAAGCACCCTTTCCAGGCGCTGTGGCCTCAACGCGCACCGCGTCTGACAGCGACATGGTCGCAATCGCTTCGTAGTAAAAGACCATAGACGCCGCGCCAGGCACACCGCGCACTGCGCACCGTGCCTCATCGATGTTGATTCGATGTTGATACAAGTGCTGACTCAAGTGCTGCCCCTATGCAACGGGCCGCAGTCCATCCTCCACACGAACACAAACGTCACAAATAGAGACATTGTCCACAGTAACAAGAAAACGCAAATCCAGACACAGTCACACGGTCCGCGCGCCTGCATATGCTGGCCACAGTCGAACAGGCCCGCACAAGCTCGGCAAGCGCTGCATGCGCGCACAGCACCAGCAGAGCACTGCGCTGATGAGCGACCTGGCCAGCTGCCGCACGCCCAGAGGAGAGTTCAGCACCCCCCAGTGCACAGGCCACCAGGGTCAGGCACACAGGCGCAGCTCAATGCATCACACATGCAGGCGTCTGCCTAAACACGCCTGGCATTAACACAACCTTAGGAACAGGCTTGGTGCGATGCTGCAATAAGTGCTTCTCAGCAGACATCAACAGCTGTAACACTACTGGCAAGTCTGCACAACAGCGCCCGCGAATGGCAAGAGCGCCTGCACGCTCGCAGCGCCGCAGGCGCGCATGCCAAGCGCGGCCCGGCGGCCGCGCACCACGATTTCAAACAGCGGCACGCGGTCGCCTAGGAGCTTGACGCACAGCGCTGAGGTCGTCATGACGAGCGTGGACACCGCCATGATCAGCGACCCCCGCGCCCAGAAGCCCCTGCCGCAAAGTCCATGCATGCCTGATGCGCATGAAGCTCGTCACAGTGCATCACACTGTCACAGGTTCCCGAGTGATAAGGGGGGCGTGGTCCATCCCCCACATGTTCCTGCTTGACCACAAACGCATGCAAGGCTCACGTCTTGCAGCTACCTCGCATGTCCGTAGCAGGGCTGGGTGCTGCTTTGCTGCCCAAACAGTGGGTGGGGCAGCGGGTCAGGCTGTCCGAACAAAACACCTCGTTCTACCTCTCTACCAAGCCGCGCATGCACATGTCAGCCGGCTGGACACGTGAACAACCAAGTGCACACACCGCGAGCACAACGGGCGGCCCACACCTGGCGCAGTCGCTGAACAGCCGTACTGCCCATGACTGCGTCCACCATGTCATTGCGCCGCCGCCGCCGCCGCCTGCCTTGCTGCCGCGGGCATGCTGCGCCGGCTCGGGCTTCCCGCCGCATGACTCATCCGCCCGCACGGCCAGCAGTGCGGCTCGCTCCTCACCCTCGGACAGCTTTCCTGAGGTGCTGGACAGGCGCGAGTCTTGAAGCTGGCCGCGGTCGCCCCCGAGGGCGCTCTCCTGCTGTGCGCCCGAAAACTGTTGCGCAAGCGTATCGTGCGCACTGGCCTCCTGCAGCAGCGCCCCGTTCGTGCCAGAGAGTTGAGGCTCATAGAGGCCGTTGCTGCTGCCCGCATAGCTGCCCGAGCTGTACTTTGACGACAGCAGCGCGAAGAGGTGAGCGCCACCGCGCCGCTGGAGCGCTGGGAGTCCAGCCGCCCGCCGGGACGCGCAGGTGCGTGCGCTGACGCGTTCTCGTCGATAGCGTACAGGAACGCAGACGGCACAGGCGGAGGCATGGTGCTTGTTGGCCGCGCCAGTAGCCGCCTACGCTTCTGCGCTCAGGGGCGCAGAAGCGCGTCTGTGCTGTTATCCCCTTTGCTTGTAGCTCACCCCAGACAAAAATCGAAGGCGTGACATTTGTAATGGCGTGTAAAGCAGCTGCCATCGAGACCTTGCTTGATTGTTGCCTGCCCCAACTTCAACTTCTACATTCAAGCAGCGGGTGCCAGTGAACTGACTAGCATCAAATCATCCTTCTGTATGTGTATGCAGATTTCTGGAGCCAGCCTTCAAGCAGACATCATATATAGAGCTTGAGCATCCACCTGATGGAGACTCCCAGCGCTGTGGCGCTTGCAGAGGGACTGGGACACAGCAATGCTCTCGAGCGTGAGCGGGCTGCCCTTAGGCTCGACAAGGCTTTGGAAGATCCAGGTGATGCGCCTGACGTTCACCTGGGACTTGCCGCGCGTCACTTGTGCAGGCACTCCAACAACGCCTTGATACATGCCTGCGCCGCCCCCGCTATGCGCAAAGTCCTGGCACAAGGGAGACCACCAAGGTCGCTCTCGTTGACTGCGCAGCGACTGCGAGTAACCCAGAGTTCTGTATGGAGCTGGAGAGCGCGGCGAGCGCACTGGCCTCTGCAGACGAGTGGACGCAGCGGTTGGGCGGCATTGCAGTTGCCACGGTGCGCTTTCCTGCCTGACGCCTCACCGCCCCTGGCAGCGCCAGGCCGTCGTGTGGCCTGGCACCCAGCTGCCTCTCTCCCGCCCCAGCAACGTGCTAATGTTATAAATCACCGCCCGGCATTGAGCGCTGCGGCTGATGCTCGTCCTGGCCGCAGGCACTGGTGCGGAGCCGCGACAGCGCCGCCTTTGCCGACACGGCGACGCAGCTGTGCATGCGGCTGCTGGAGGACGGGGAGCCGCGCGTGCGCCTGGCGGTCGGCCGGTGCCTGGGCGCGCTCGCGGCGCGCCGCGGGCTGGCCGCCTGGGAGGCCGTGCGGGGCGCGGTGCTGGGCAGCATCGAGCGCTGCTGGGTGCGCGCCGGGTCTGCCTGCTGCAGGATTGTCTGCGGCCCTTCCCCAGCACGTCCATCAAAGAGCCTTGCCCCGGACTTTCTCAGCGAGCTGCTGCTCCACCGCTGATAGCGTTGGCGTTGCTCTGGTCAGTTGGCACGCGCTTGGTTGTGTCTGGCAATACTGTCAGAAAAGGCGAGCATGCCAGTTGACACTACATGCGGTGCCCCTCGCAGGACCGGGACGCGGTGCAGGCGCCTGCATCGACGGGCGCCCCCAGCCAGGCTGCGGGCCCTGCGGGTGCGCGGCCAGGCGGCACCAGCCCGCAGGCGCCTGGTGACGGCGGCGGCGGCGGCAGGTTCCTAGACGACCTGCTGCACAGCAGCTACGAGCGCCAGGCGCCGGGCGTGGGCGAGATGCGGCACGGCACGGAGGGCTGGCGCGGCCTGGAGACGTCCTTCTGGGTGCGCGGAGCATGGCGCACCTGCGTGTGTGCGCGCGGTCGTGCAGGACAGCGTCTGTCGCAGTGGTTGGGGTGGGATACGGAGGTCTGGCGCGGCTAGGAGATGCCCTGGTAGGTGCGGTGCAGCACAGTGGGAGTGCTGGACGTGTCCGCTGAGCCAGTTCGAAGGCTCCAGGTGCGCATGACCGCCAATAACAAAGGGTAAAGCCGCAGGCCAGGCCCTGATACACTTGCTGTGTCGCCATCCACTTGGGACATGGAGGCTTGAGTTCCAGCTGCCGCTGCATGACACCCGCTGGCTTCACGGCCGCAAAGCGCCGTGGCGACCCCGGCGCGAGCGGCGGCCGCAGGCGCTGCAGCAGGTGGCGGAGGGCTGCGGCGCAGGGTTCGCGCCGGCGGCGACGCCGCAGCTGCGCGGCCTGCTCTTCCGCGGCCTGCACCACCCCAACCGCTTCGTGCGCGAGGCCGGGTACCACACGCTCGCCGCGCTGGCCCGCTGCGCGCCGCCGGGCACGCTGGCCGCCTGGGGCGCCGAGGCGGCCGCGCGCCTGCACGACGGCCTGTCCGAGAACTGGAGCCAGGTGGGCCGGGCGGGGCCCGCGGCGGCCGGGGCCGGGGCTTGTGCGGCAGGTGCCTGGGCGCCTCGGCTGCGCCCCTGCTCATCGACCTTCAGTTGACATGGAGCCAGGTGTGGTTGTCAAGTAAGGCTCGCGGGCGAGATGGTGCGATTACTGTGCCCAGCGCCGCTTGCAGGTGACTCGACAGGCAGCACTGCGGTGTGCCAGAGCGGCGCGACCGGGTTCACCGCACGCTTGGCAATCCTGTTTGCAAGTGGCGGGCGTCAGCCTCGCCGAGTACGGGGCCTTGTCCGGTGCCTGACCGCGGACCGCGCGCAGGTGCGCTACGCGGCGTGCGTGGCGGCGCGCGCGTTCATGCTGGCGGCCGGCGACGGCCGCGCGGACTTCTACCCGGCGCTGCTGCCGCCGCTGTGCTTCAACCGGCACGATGTCGCGGAGGGCGTGCGCGGGTACTCGCTCGAGACCTGGCGCCTGGTGTTGGGCGGCGAGGGCCCCGCCTGGGTCGCGCGCTGCCTGCCACAGGCGCGGCGCCCGCACTCGAGGTTCTCAATAAATGAGTGTCAGTGCACTGGGGCGAGAGACGAGCGCTTGGTTAAGGCAGGCATGGGACGCTGGCAGCGCGACGCCGGGTGGGCGCCCGCGGCGCGGCTGCGTGCGGCGGGCTTGCCCTGCGGCGCGCGCGGCCGCATGGCCAGACTCTGGCGGCACCCGCTCCCTTTCTCCCATGCACCCCTGTCACGCTTGCTGAGGCGCATGAGCCGGAGCGCGATGCGCGGCCGCGCAGGCGCTGCAGTGCTGCGCGCACACCAAAAACCCACCTCAAGCCCTCAGCGGCCACGCAGGTGCTGGACTACTACGCGCGCTGCGCGCGCACCAACAACCACACCGTGCGCGAGGCCGCGTGCACGTGCATCGGCGAGCTCGCAGACAAGGTGGCGCACGATGCAGTGGCGCCGGCCGTGCCGCGCATGCTGCGCACGCTCGTCGCCTGCCTGCGCGACGACAGCTGGCCGGTTCGCACGCGCGCCTCTGTGGGGTAAACTGCGAGCTAGTCCACAGTCTGGGGCCTTACGACATGTGCAGGCGTATGACGGGCACGCCATGCAGCGACAGGCGCCTCGTCAGTGCTTGTTAGAATACGCAGGTTGCTGTCATTCAACCACGCATCAATTCCTGCTGCTGCAGAAATGCAATGCAAAGCGCTGCAGCGGGAGCGGCGCCCCGTGCGCCACGTCTGCTCGCCAGGCCCGCCGCATCGCGCATGCACCCCCAGCGCCGCAAAGCGGCAGCCCCGCGCGCCCAGGTGCGCAGCGCGGCCGCGCTCGCGGCGGGCCGCTGCGCAGCCGCGTTCCCGGCCGAGGCGGCGCCCTGGCGCCCGGAGCTGTGGCCGCTGCTGCGCGGCCTGCTGGACGAGAACGTGCCGTCGGTGCGCGAGGACGGCGCAGCGGCGCTCGCAGACGCCGCGCGCGCCTGGGGGCCCGCCCTGCTCGACCTGCTGCTGCCGGCGCTGCGGTGCGCGCGGCCGCCCCGTCGGCAGCTGCTCCGCTGCCTGTTTTACCGCCTGCCGATGTGTGAATGGACGGCCTTCAGCATCGGCTTGCCGAGAGCGGCCTTGTTTGTGCTGGCAGCGGGCGCTAGAGAGGCTTGGCACGCCTGGCTCGCTCCTGCCTGCCGCCCCGCACCTGGTCCAAGAGACAGTTCCAGGAGGGGGGTGGATGCACGAGCGCTTGCATATGTTGCAGTGCAGCACCGCTTGTGCACAGCTGTCCTGGCATAGGTAGGCTTCACGTGCTGATTACGGCGCGATCGTCTGCCCGCAGGGAGATGCTGCCGCTCGCCAAGCAGCAGCCGCCCGACGCGCCTGACGCGCCCGCGCCGGCGGACGCGCCCGCGCCCTGGGCGGCGCCCGCCCCGGCCGGCCCGGACACGGCGCGTGCCGAGCCGCCTGCCGCGCCGCCCGCCGGGATCGGCACAGACCCAGGCGCACCACCGCCCGCGCGCCCCAGCTCGGAGGGAAACGGGGTTGCTGCTGTGAACCATGCGCCCAAAACGGGCGTCCGGGAGCCCGAGGCGGCGCGCGCGGCGGGTGCGGCGCGCGCGGCGGGCGCCGGGCGCGCCGCGGCCGCGGACGCCGAGTCGGTGCGGCGCATCCCGCTGGACGCGACGCGGCCGGGCGCGGGCCTGGCGCCGGAGGAGCGCGCGCTGTTCCACGGCGGCGCCGTGACGCGCGCCAAGCGCGACACCGGCGGCGTGGGTGCGCGCCCGGGCCGCGCGGCATGTTTACCTTGTGTAAAGCACTTCGTAATGTTTGCTGAGAGTCCACTGAGTGAGCTTGTGCCAAAAGACTGCTCCCTCCTCCTCCCCTGCGTTGCTATCCTGCTGGTAATTCTGTATTGCTATGAGCTCGCTCCCCGCCGGTCCTGTTGTGCGCTCGAGTCCCAGCCACCATCGGTGCTCGTGCGCCGCGCGAAGTAGTGCAGCTGTGGCCGCGCCATGTCGCGGCTCTCCACGTGGTGGGCTGCCCTGCTTCGCACTTGGGGGCTGTCAGGTGTCCTGCGCAGCGCAGACGACCGCTGCGGCTGCATGGACCGCAGCTCCCGATGTGCACTGGAGTGCTAGGAGCGCCTTCCTCGCTTAGGGTCTCAAGCAACCCTGCGCCCCCCGCCGCGCAGACTACAGCTGCGGCTGCATGGACTACGGCTTCCGGCGGCCGCGCGAGCCCTGGGAGGCGACCGACGGCGCCGCGCGCGCGCTCGCCGCGCTCGCCGCCGGCGCCGCGCCCGCCGCGGTGCCCGCGCTCCTGCCGGCGCTGGCCGAGGCGGCGCGCGTGGACCACTTCCGGCGCTGCCGGCAGCTGCAGGCGACCGTCTGGCGCGCGCTCCCGCGCATCTTCCACGGGCTCGGCAAGCGGGCGCGCCCTGCTGTTGCTTTGGGGATCCTGGCGGGCGAATTGCACATGTCTGCAGTGTCTTTGAGGGATTTTTCGACTGAACGATGCCTGTACAGGTTGCTTCCAATGCTGCAAGCAGCTGCACAGCATGGTGCAATGCATGCTTGGCTAAGCTCTGGCCTGCATCATACAGCGGCCACTTGCCTCTGCCCGCGGCCTGCGTCCGCGGCAGAGCAGGGCCATGCATCACACTGGCCGATGTGACAGCAGGGTCGGCGTGTGCCGCCTTGCAGGCAGCAATGGTCACGAGCAGAGTCCCTGGCCCTATGAAAAACCCCCTTCCGCGCGTCGGCCCAACCCCGCGCGTGCGCAGGTCTTCAAGCCGCACCTGGAGCCGTTCCTGGAGCCGCTGTTCCGCTCGCTGGGCTGCGGCCACCAGCTGTGCCGCGATGCGGCGGGCGCATGCCTGGGCGCGCTGCGCGACTGGCTGGGCCCGCGCATCCTGGCGGGCCGCCTGAGCGACGCGCAGGCCGCCGCCATGGCCGCCAGCCCCGACGTGCCGCCGCCCACAGGCATGCTGACTCTCTGGGTTGCCTGGGTGTGCTTGTGCACTAACCAGGGGCGGGCTGCAACAGGGTGCATATTTGTGGCCAAGCGTGTGTGCAGAGCAGAAGCGTGTGTGTCAAGTCCGGGGCATATGACAGCACCCGGGTGCACGCGCACAGCAAATACACATTATTGTGGCAGTCCATATTGTGGCGGTGTTTGCAGGCAGGAGGTGGCGGACAAGCATGAGTGCTCGTTCCCACTGTCCGCTAATTGCTGTATATCATAGTGATGCTGTTCGACTGGGGAGCAGGTGCGTTTGCGCCAAGCGCATGAACGCTGGAGAGCGGCAGTGTGGTCTCGAAGCGATGCAAGCTGGGAGCAGATGATGCCAAGGAAGTCTGTCCTATGTGTTGCAGGAGCGGGAGATGTTCAGCAGTCTGAGTGTATGTGTGCTGGCTTGCTCTGTGTTGTTGATGCGCTCTGCCTCTATTTGCAAACTACCAGTCGCTGGTGCTACTTGCCGTGCTAATCAAGGCCCGGGCGTTGCTCCTGGGCGTGTGGGGACCAGGCAGCTGGAACCTGCATGTCCGTTACCTTGCAGGCCTGTGCGAGGTTTGTTGTCTGCCTCATCAGTGGTGAAGTTGCATCTGAGTGTTGGCCAAGTGCGGGACAGCTCAAGCATGCATGATGGGCACATGGGCATGCTGGGAGGTGACAGGGATCTATCAGGTCTGGGAAATCAGGCAACATACATCGGCACTCCAACAAACTCCACTTTGTTTTCAGCCTGCGATGCGCTGCCCGGCGATGCTCAGCTCCGCACCGGCCTGCAGCACAGCATGCAGGCCGGACGCGTCCTTGGCTGCACAACACAGCCCCAAGCACACAGCGCAACGCATACAGCCCGCCAGGCAGCTGCGGCGTGCTTTCAGTACAGGCACAGACCAAAGGGGGCACACGTGCTGCCAGACGCGTGGTGCGGTGTTGGTCTGTCATTCTGCGCCATATCATTCTCGCACTTATACATGCTGCACAGTTGTGCGCAAGCAAGGTAAGTTGACCTTTGCAACGCATCACAGAATGCGACTGCGTATGTGCGTGCAGGCAAACGGCGGCGCACATCTCTGCATGTCTCACTGAGTAGCGAGGTTCGACTAGGCTGCTGACACAAGCAGTTCTTCTGGTTACTCCTGCTCTGGTGATGAGCGCTTGTGCGGAGACATGGGCCATCCTGATAGGCACGCTGACCTCCTGCCATCAATCAGCTGAGCCAGCTTAACAGCATCGAATCGTCTGGCGCAGGCAGCAGAGCTCTTGGAGGCGGGCAAGGACAAGTATGCCAAGGGGGACAAGATGGGCGCGCTGAGGTTGTGGGAGCGCTGCCTCAAGCAGGTGCGGCCATGCTGCCTCTCACTTCACGCCATCAAGCTCCACGTTTACAACTACGACACGCCAAGCACTGACACCGTCAGGGCTGCAGGAACCAAGCCTGGAGCAGCGGCAGGCGGCGCACTTTAACTCCACCGCTGTGCACGCCTCGTTCGGCGACGTAGAGCTGGCACAGATCACACTGCGCGGTAGGATGCAGGCAGCGGCTGCCGCTTGTCGCAGCTGCGCCTCACAGACTCTGAAAGCGCACTCTGATGAGCGAGCGCTGTTGCAGATGCCATAACCGCGGGGCTGGACTTTGACGCAGCGCTCAAGGACCCGACCATGGTGAAGTTTCAGAGCTCGCAGCAGGTGCCGCACTGCCCCGTGCCCGCCGTGCCCTTCTCATTGTGGTCGAATATGCTGTTGGGCAAGTGCGGTGCTGTGCCAAGCAGGGCCGCGCATGGATTTGTCTCTCCCCGTTCTCAGGAGACGCGGATGTGCTCGTGGCCTGCATGCATCACCTCTGCATGCGCTCTCCAGGGCCACCTGCCAGCGAGGCTGCCACGACAGCCGCCTTGGCAAGAGCCGGCTCCAGCCTACGCCCAATGGCGGCGCGCGGGCCCGCCGAGCGCCCAAACAATGCGTGGCGCGCCGCGCAGGTCGTGATCCAGCTGCGCAAGTTCGCCGAGGCGGTGAAGCGCATCAAGGCGGCCGTGTCGCCGGACGCGGCGCCCGGCCAGCGGCCGCCGCCGCGCGCCACGGGCCCGCGCGCGGTGCTGAGCGCGGATGTCTCCGACATTCTGCGCACTGAGCTGTCCGGCCTCGACCCCTCCGTCGGCGGTGCGGCGCGCGACGTGACGCATGTCCTGCTATGGTGTTCACAATTGTACCTGCACATTTGCATCCGCATTTGCATGGTTGGCATTGGCCCCTCCACTGGTGTGTGCGTTCTGTCTGTCAGGCGCATGCATCCGGTGTATCACGCTGTGCATGATGCAGCTGCTTTCAGCTTTCAGCAGGGCTTCGATACACACGTAACTGCAGCTGAAAAGGATGGATCACGTGTCACAGAGCCGATGTACACATTCTCTGTCCTTTGTAGCTAGTGTGAATGCAGTTGACTGATACACAGATGTATTTCATATGTCCCTGCCCGGCCCGGCCTGCGGAGCACAGGGTGTGGACGTTGGCGAACATGCGTTTCTCAACAGAAAGGCCTGCTGCGTGCTGGTACCGGCCGCCCGCATGCTGGAGCGAGCTTTCCGTGCTGGCGCGCAGGCGTCGTGAAGCGTGTGGCAGGCCTGCTGGTGGCGGGCGTGGTCCTGGGCACCGTGCTCTTCTACGTCGGCCTGCGCCTCGCCTTCCCCGACCTGGCGTGAGCGATGCATGCGCTGTGGGAGCCATGTGTAACTGTGTACATGCCCACAGGCTACATGGGCAGAGCATGGACACAAAAGATTGCACGGGGCATGCACAATCCGACTGCCTTCCATGTTACACCGCGCTAGCTGTTGTCCCCAGACAGAGACGTATTCAGCCGCAGAATGTCCAGCGCACACTGCCGGGACTTTGCAAAGCTAAGGGCTGTTGGCGCGCTGCTGGCGCTGGCGCAGCAGGCTCGACAACCTGAGCACCTCCTAACCTGCTGCCTGCCTACTAGGTTGTGCAGTGCGGCATCACTCTGGTGCCGCGCACGGCCCGAGCTCAGGTTTTCTAGGCTGCCCAGGCTTCCTACCGCCGACTGCAACCACGACATGACTTTTGGACATCAGGTGGAGTGCGCCCGCAAGCCACTTTCGGGCAGTGAGCCCCAGACTGTGGCTGCAGGGCAAAGTGATGCGGCGAGCCCGCATATCCTCCACAATCATTCTGCTAGCAATGCCTTATTTTAACAGCAGCCTCGGGGTCTAAGCCCCCCCCCTTTCTCCCTTGATTGTCCCTGCTGTCAACGCCGCACATGGCACAAGCATGCGTGCTGCAACGCACAGCGGTCACAGCAGGCCCGCCCAACACAAAAACAGCCGCGCGCAAGGGGCGCTGCGAAAAGCGCCATGGCCCCCGGGGCTTTGCCTGTGCCGCTGGAAAGCATACATTCTCAGACGCATTGACTTGCTGGCCTTTCCCCGCTGAAACCGGCATGAAACAGTGCCATTAAACGCTGGACCAGACCAACAGACAAACACGAGCTGCACGAGCCCACGCCCCGCAGCTTAGGCGTCGCTCAGCCCCCAGAGAGGTTTGAAACCAAGCCCAGCGCTCCAAGCCATCCTGCCGACACAGACGAAACATGACACCACGCTCTCTCACACACGCTCGACGCTCACTCACACCCCGCTCGCCCCCCCCGCCATCCAGCCGCTTCTGGCAGCGCCTGTGCCGGCTGCCGCGCGCCGCGTCCATGACGCAGCACAGAGCCAAGCGCCGGCACGCGCGCTCAGCCGCAGATATTGACGTCGCGCGCGAGGATGCCATAGCCCTGCAGGCACTGGTCATACGTGCCGGGGACCTGGTTCATGCCGGCCATGACGCCGGTGAAGCCGGCGTTGAGCTCGACGCTGACCCAGGTGTCGTTGGATGCGCGGTTGTCCTCGAAGTAGTCCCACGTGCGCGGGTCCTGCGCGGCGCACCGGCATTGTTTTTGGCAGGCTCCAGGCAGGTGTGCAAGCCCGCACGCCGCTCGCGTTGCATGCGCTCTGCGTCGCGCCGGGATCAAGACGCCAGGACTGGCTCCGCATCACATGCAGGCCTGTCCACTGCTGGCATTGGCGCCACGGCACAGGGAATGCTGCATGAGGCACGGTGCCACGCCCGCCGTCACGCATGCTCCTGGGCACACGGTGCGGCCGCGGGCCCGCCGGGCGGGCGCGCGCACCATGACGAGCGCGCCGGTGAGCACGCGCGGGTTGGGCGCGGGGTTGTACAGCCCGTTCACGGTCGTGCAGTTCTCCGGCGGCGCCGGGCAGGACGCGCCGCGGTCGGAGGGCCGCTGCGGGTAGTGCGGCCCGAAGCCGACCACGTAGCTGGCGCCCGTCTTGTCGCCGAGCATGTAGCGGCTCTGCTTGCGCGCGAAGCAGATGTACTTCTGGCTCTTGCTGCCGTCGTTGTAGCGCGGCGCCTGCCGCGCGCACCGCGGCCGCCTCAGCGCGCGTCCGCCGCCGCGGGTGCAGCAGCGCGTGCAGCGCATGCAACACGACCAAGCCAGGTCATGCCCCCCTCATTAGCCGGCGTGGCGCAGCGATGCGGGCCCTGTTGCCACTTGATCGCGCATGACACTACTGCATAGTACGCACGCTGCGCAGCGAAGCTCCCAGCGCCTGCCGCGGCACCCGGCACTGCAGCCGACGCGGGCAGCGCTGCCGCGCCGCCGGGCGCCCCGACCTCCTCTGCACTCTGCATGCGCTCACGCCTTGGGTGGAGGGCGAGCCGGCGGGGTATAAGCAATCCTACCCTACCCAATCCAAAACAGGGGGCAGCGCACCGCCTCCAGCTCGGTCGCGTTGGGCGGCGCGATCGCGGTGCCGTAGATGACGGCCAGCATGGCCGCGTTCATGGTCTGCCCCAGCGCCGGGTTCCAGCGGTTGTACGCGCGGCCCAGCGGCGTGTAGCTGATCGTGTTGCCCGAGCTGCGCGCGCCCGCCGCACAGACCTCGGTCCACGCGCGTCGTGGCGACTGGCCGCACTTAGGAAAAGTAAGCCAGCCGCGGGGCGAGCGGGGCGCGTAGCTCAGGCGCGCACATGCATCGTGACGCACAGGCCGCGTCAGGCGCGGCGCCCCTGGCGCCGGATCAGGCAGGGGCATGCGCCGCCCGCCGCGGGTTCCGGGCTTGCTGTTGCATGCATCCGTTGGGGACGCAGGGCTTGAACAGGGGGCGCGCGCCTGCACAGCCACTTCTGAAAGTACGACTGCGCGCCGGTGTGGAAGGCCCGGTCGTCGGTCAGCTGCGAGAGCAGCACCGTGGTCGGGTAGATCATGTTGTCCCAGTCCACGAGGTAGCGCAGGTCGAAGTCGCCCTCCATGTTGACGTGCTGCGTCCAGTAGCTGTACGCGTCCTGCAGGTACGCCTGCGCACGCGCGAACGCCCGCCTCGGCGAAACCCTACCATGACCCTACTTGCATCAGGGGCCGGCCAGGCCGCGCTGCCGGGCACCGGCCCGCTCCAGCGCGGCTGCAGGACAGCTTCGTGCAGGGTAAGGGTAAGCATTAGGGCGCGGCCGCGCCTGGTCGCCGGTGGCCTTGAACATCCAGGACGCGGCCCAGGCCAGGTCGTCGCGGTAGGATGTGGAGTTGTACCAGTAGACCATGGAGCCCTGGAACACCTGGTCCGGCGGCTTGCACGCCAGCGTCACCGGGTCCGCCAGCACCGCCGTGCGGTCCTGCGCGCGCGGAGTGACAGACAGGGTCAGGCGTCGCCCTTCGTGCATGCTTTGCAGCGCGGCAGCCGCGCGGCAGCCGCGCCGCCCGTGCCGGGCGCCCTCCCGCGCTGCAGCATGTCGCCGCAGTTCATGGGGCGCGCGCAGTGTGCTGGCGTCGGGCTGGTCGCGCTCGCGCCCAGCCGGCAAATCCGCGCTGGAGGCACCTGCCTGCTCGCCCTGGCGGGCGGGCATGGCGCCGCGCGCCCTGCGGGTTCCCAGCGCTGCCAGACCCCAGGCGCCTGTGGGCTAGGGTAGGGTGCGCGCCTGCGGCGCGCAGTCGTAGAGGAAGACGTCCGAGTACTTGCCGCGCCGGTGCATGCCCGCGCCGTACAGCGCGAGCGCCTGCGACATCAGGCGCTCGTAGTACGGCGCGTCCGCGTCCTCGAACACCAGCGCGGTCGACACGAGCGCGCCCACCATCTGGCCGACCAGGTCGGACGTGCCTGCGCGGCGCGGGGGGCCGCTGAGCGGGTGCACGCTGCTTTTTGAGAGGCTGCACGCTTGGGACGCGAGGCTGACAGGACAGCGCGCCCAGCAGCGGGCCCGCCGCCTGTGTGCGTGCCCGCGCGGTGGGGGGGCACGTCCTAGCGGTGGTACGCCGCAGGCAGCGCGCCACACGCTGGGATCGACCGTCTCTGCAGCACAAAAGCAGCTGCAAAACAACACTCCGCCTCCGTGGCCGATGCGCCGCGCGCACGCCTCGCACCCAGCACACGCGCCTCGCGCCCAGGACACGCGATCCGGAGACGGGGCCGGCGCACCGTTCTTGGTGGCCACGTAGTACACCGGCCGCCGGTTCCGCATGTCCTCCGGCCGCTGCCACATGGCGCGCTCCAGCGTGTAGTTACCCACCTGCGCGTGCATAGGGCTGGGTTCAGCTTGCGCTCCATGTCGGCACCATTGGCCCGTGTGTGCGGCAGGCGCGGAGCGGCGCGGCGCAAGTCTGGTGACCCTGTTCACTCCGTGGCGCCGCACACCAGTCTGCCATTCTCCCTCACTAGCAGGCGCAGCAGGCACAGGCGCGCAGCCTCCAGCAGGACAACGCCACCCGCACAGTCAGCAAGAACAACAACAACAGAGTCCCGAGCGATCGCAGCGGACGCCCTAAGGCGCGGGATTGGGCGGCGCGCCTGGTACGCGATGTAAAAGTCCTGGAAGCGTGACGCGCCCGCGGTCGGCCGCGAGATAGTGCGCAGCAGGTAGTCAGCGCCCCAGCGCAGGTTATCCCGCGCGCGCGCGGTCTGCCCCGCCCGCGCATAGCCCTGCCGCGCCCCGCGCCCGGTCAGCGGCCGGCGGCCATGCGCCGTCGCACGCCCTGCAGCTCTGTGCTGCTTCGTCGCCGCCAGCGTATCGCACCGGCAGCAAGTGACCCAACAGCTCGGCGCAGTGCAGGCTCAGGCGCCACGCGACCCGATTGGTGGCGCAGTCGCCCACTGCAGATGGGTGGGCGGGCGCGGCGCGCGCCTCCGGGAACTCCAGCAGGCCCCAGGCGAGCATCGCGACCGTGAACGCGGTCGGCAGCGTCAGCTTCAGCGCGCCCGCCTGCCCGCCCGTCTCCCAGCCGCCCGCCAGGCTGGGACCGAAGCCGAGCGCGGCCGGCCCGCGCTCGTACAGCAGCGCCGGGCCGCGCCAGGGCGCTGTGCTGTTGGCCGCCACGGCGCCCAGCCGCTCCGCGTTGTAAAAGTCATAGCTGTAGCCCAGCACCTGGCCGTAGTCGTACTGCGCGCGCGCGGCCGCGCGGTCAGCTCGGTGTGCGCGCGGGTCGGGACGCCGCAGGCGCACTCGCAGGCGCTGCCACAGCGCGCGCAGCCCGGCTCGCCGCCGCTCATGCGCCACACTGCAGGCTGCACAGAGGGTCGGCGCGCATGGCCGGCAGAGCGCCAGAGGGGCTCGTCAAGCGTGGAAGGGGTATGCGGATAGGGTTGGGGTTAGGTGGGGGGGCGGGCACCTGCTTGGGGTAGACCAGCCACAGCAGCACGATCGCGGCGATGCCGGCGAGCGAGCTGAGCCAGAAGCAGATGCGGCACGCCCAGCGCAGCGTCTGGCCGCGGCCCACAAAGTGGTAGTGCAGCAGCAGGTACGGCGGAATGGCTGTGTAGATGAGCCACACCAGCGAGATGGACAGCGTCGTCACTACCGTCGGCCCCGTCACCACCTTGAACAGGCCAAAGCCTGCGGCGCCAGGGCGGGGTCTGGTCAGGGCTGGGGTCTGGTCAGGGCTGCCCCAGGCTGCGCAGGGGTGCGGCACGGATGCGCAGCGCGGATGCGGCTGCGTCCAACCCGCACTTGGGAAATGGCTGCTTCTCATACAGCTATGTGCCAGCTTACAGGAAGGTAAACAGCTTCCGCAGCGCAGCGCATCGGCAGGCTGCCCAGCCGCCGCCAGCCCGGCAGGCAGACCGACAGAGGCGCAGACGCGGGAGCGCAACAGGCGGCGGCCCGCCACACGCACAGCGCATGCCTTGCGGCCTGGCAGAATGCGCGCGGGGGAGCGCCGGGCGCGACTGTGCGCGGGGTGGGCGCCGCACCGAGCGACGCCATCAGGCCCAGGAGGCAGATGGTGGGCATCCACAGGTCGCCGATGTTGGCGTTCATCAGCCGGCCCGCGCCCTGCAGCCCCGGCAGGCGCGCCTCAGCACGGCTGCCAGCCAGGCACCGGCGGGTGCCGGCGGGAGCGCACGAGCAGCAGCAGACGGCCGTGGGCGGCCTCGCTCGAGCATACGCTGTCACTGGCGAGCCTGCGCGGACGTGCGCCCGCACGCAGAAAGCATCGCTGAGCAGCGGCGGGCAAGCCGCGCGCGCCTTCATGGTCGTCTTGAAGGTGATGCCGCGGTCGGCCATCATGCTGCCCGCGGCGCGCCAGCACGCCTTGACAAATGTCCACCACAGGATGTTGTTGGCGACGTTGGCAAACCACAGCGGCGTGATGTGCTTGAAGCGGCGCACGTAGTTCAGCACCGCGTATTGCGCGCAGAAGTACGTGGTCAGGCCCACTGCGCGCGCGCGTGGCTGGGGCGTCGGACGAGGGCTGCTGCGCGGCGGGCCAGAGGCGCCCTTGGCAGGGCCCCGCCAAGAGCGCGCACACGTGTGCCGCGGCCAGGCAGCGCCGCGCGCTGCAGGCCTGCATGCACCGCGCCCCGTGCCCTCCCCTGATCCTTTTGTTGAGCTTTTGTGGCGGGCGCAATCGCTGCGACCGGCGCGCGCGCAGCTTAACTGCCGGCACTCTAACCAGACAGGTGTGCGACATGTGGGAGGGGGCGAGGGGCCGGCGCGGCTGGGGGAGGGGGCGGCACCTGCCGCCCACCAGGAGACGACGATGGGGAAGATGCCCGCCCAGATGGTCACGAGCGGCACGGCGATGAACACGGGCGTCGTGACCGCGCCCACCAGGTACGACCACACGCCCGTGCAGTACATAACGCGCTCCCACCACGGCAGCTCGCGCTGGAACAGCGGGCAGTGCCGGTTGGAGAGGATCATCTGGAAGTGCCTGCGCGCCGCACACGCCGCCCGCTTGGTTGCATGCACACGGCTTCACGGGGGGCCGGGGGAAGCAGGGCGCCTGGTGCGCCTGGCGACAGGCACACAGCATCCGGCGCGGTGCTCAACAGGCCGGTGGCCTTGCAGGCTGCAAGAACGCGGCAGAGACCTCAGCTTGAACCAATCTCGTCCCTGGCGCTCCTACACATCAAGGCGGGGCAGAGCTTGCAACGGTGTCAACGCGCAGACTCGGCCTGTGGGGGCGCTGTGCGGCTGGAAGCTGCAGGCTGACGAGCGCCTATGCGCCCGCCAGGCCTGCAGGCCTGCAGGGTGCTGAACCCTACCAGGCCGGCGCGCACCCCTTGGCCCAGCGCGAGCGCTGCTGGAAGCAGTTGCGGACTTGCTCGGGCGCCTCGCCGACCGCCAGGTACTCG
>JAABUV010002291.1_pt1 | contig 26240 bp, 21 predicted proteins | sample 5559971 | NCBI WGS metagenome assembly JAABUV01 (sample SAMN10711881, study PRJNA513362) | rock metagenome | isolation source: Antarctica rocks | place: Antarctica: Victoria Land, Knobhead nord | collected 2015-12-19
TGGACAACAACTCGCGCACCTCGAGCTCGACCAGATCGAGCAGCTCAGGGTCGTCCACCATGTCCACCTTGTTCATGTAGACCACCACGCTGGGCACCTCCACCTGGCGCGCCAGCAGGATGTGCTCACGCGTCTGCGGCATCGGCCCGTCGGCGGCCGAGACCACCAGGATGGCCCCGTCCATCTGCGCCGCGCCCGTGATCATGTTCTTGATATAGTCGGCGTGGCCGGGGCAATCGACGTGCGCGTAGTGCCGCGCGTCCGTCTCGTACTCGACGTGCGCGATCGCGATCGTGATCCCGCGCGCGCGCTCCTCGGGCGCGTTGTCGATCTGGTCATAGGCCTTGAAGCTGGCCTGCCCCTTCGTCGCCAGCGTCTTGGTGATCGCCGCCGTCAGCGTCGTCTTGCCGTGGTCGACGTGCCCGATCGTGCCCACGTTCACATGCGGCTTTGTCCGCTCGAATACCTTCTTCGCCATTGCGTCGCTTCGCTCCTTAGCAATCAGCTGTCAGCGATCAGCCGTCAGCTTTCTGTTGTCAACTACCGGGGCCTGTGCCATCAGCGATCACGTCGCCGCCCGCCAAAAGCTGACGGCTGATTGCTGATAGCTGACGGCTACTTACACTTTCGACTTCTGCATGATCTCGTCCGCCAGACTCTGAGGGACGAAATCATAGTGGGCGGGTTCCATCGTGCTGTTGGCGCGGCCCTGCGTCATCGAGCGCAGGTCGGTCGTATAGCCGAACATATTGGCCAGCGGCACGAAGGCGCGGATGGCTTGCGCGTTGCCGCGCGCTTCCATACCGTCGATCTGCCCGCGGCGCGAGTTGATGTCGCCGAGCACATCGCCCAGGAACTCCTCGGCCGTCGTCACCTCGATGCGCATGATCGGCTCCAGGATGCCCGGACGGCTCTTGCGGACGCCCTCCTTGAAGCCGACCGAGGCGGCCAGCTTGAACGCCATTTCCGAGGAGTCGACCTCGTGGTAGGAGCCATCGAACAGGATGGCCTTGACGTCGACGACTGGGTAGCCCGCGACGATGCCCGTCGCGGCGGCCTCGCGCACGCCCTGCTCAATGGCCCCGATGTACTCACGCGGCACCGAGCCGCCGACGGTCTTGTTCTCGAACTGCACGCCCGCGCCGCGCTCAAGCGGCTGGAGCTCGAGCCAGACGTGCCCGTACTGGCCCTTACCGCCGGTCTGACGGACCCAGCGGCCCTCGACCTTGGTCCCCTGCTGGATTGTCTCGCGGTAGGCTACCTGCGGCTTGCCGACGGTCGCCTCGACCTTATACTCGCGCATCATGCGGTCGACGATGATTTCCAGGTGCAACTCACCCATGCCCGCGATGACGGTCTGTCCGGTCTCGATGTCAGTGTGCATATGGAATGTCGGGTCCTCCTCGGCGAGCCGCACCAGTGCGGCGCTCATCTTATCCTGATCCTGCTTGGTCTTCGGTTCAATAGCGACCGAGATGACCGGATCGGGAAAGTTGATCGACTCGAGGATGATCGGGTTGTTGGGATCACAGAGCGTGTCGCCGGTGAAGGTATTCTTCAGGCCGACCACGGCGGCGATGTCGCCGGCGTAGACGGTCTGGATGTCCTCGCGGTGGTCGGCGTGCATCTGCAGCAAACGGCCGACGCGCTCCCGCTGATCCTTGATCGTATTCTGGACGTACGAACCGGCGCTCAACGAGCCGGAGTACACGCGGAAGTAGGCCAGGCGGCCCACGAAGGGGTCGCTGACGATCTTGAAGGCCAGCGCCGAGAAGGGCTCGGAGTCGCTGACCGGGCGGATCGCCGCGGCTTCCGTGCGCGGGTCGGTCCCGATGACCGGCGGCACATCGAGCGGCGAGGGTAGATACGCCACGACCGCGTCGAGCATGGGTTGCACACCCTTGTTGCGCAAGGCCGAGCCGCACAGCACGACGTTGATCTGGTTAGCCAGCGTGGCCTTACGGATGCCCGCGTGCAACTGCTCCTCGGTCAGGTCATCGTTAGCGGCGAAAGCGTCGAGGACTTCCTCGTCGGTCTCGGCGACAGCCTCGACCATAATGCGGCGGTAGCGCTGCGCTTCCTCCAGCATATTGGCCGGGATCTCGCCCTCGATCGGACTCATACCAGTGTTGTCGGCGTAAGTGATAGCCCGCATGCGGATCAGGTCGATCACGCCCTGGAAGTCGTTCTCCAGGCCGATCGGGATCTGGATCGCCACGGCATTAGCGGCCAGGCGGTCCTTGAGCATCTGCATACAGCGCTCGAATGAGGCGCCCGTGCGGTCCATCTTGTTGGCGAACACGATGCGCGGCACGTTGTAGCGGTCGGCCTGGCGCCACACCGTCTCCGACTGCGGCTCGACACCGGCGACGCCGTCGAGGACGACCACGCCGCCGTCGAGGACGCGCAGTGAGCGCTCGACCTCGACCGTGAAGTCGACGTGGCCGGGCGTGTCGATGATGTTGATGCGGTGGCCGGCCCAGGCGCAGGTGGTCGCGGCCGAGGTGATCGTGATACCGCGCTCACGCTCCTGCGCCATCCAGTCCATCGTCGCGCCGCCCTCGTGCACCTCACCGGTCTTGTGAATGACGCCAGTGTAATACAGAATACGTTCCGTCGTCGTCGTCTTACCGGCGTCGATGTGCGCGATGATACCAATATTGCGGGTCTTTTCTAAGGGATATTGCCGTGCCATGTTTACTCCGTAAGCTGTCAGCTATCAGCCGTCAGCAGTCAGCCCTTTTGACTGAAGCGAACGTGTAGGCAACGAGCAAAAAGCTGATAGCTGATCGCTGATTGCTGACGGCTAATTAGAATCGATAATGTGAGAATGCTTTATTAGACTCCGCCATGCGGTGCGTCTCCTCGCGGCGGCGCACCGTGGCGCCTGTGTTGTTCGACGCGTCCAGTAACTCGGCGGCGAGTTTTTCGGCCATCGAGCGGCCGGAGCGGGCGCGGGCGGAGCGGATCAGCCAGCGCATCGCCAGCGCCTGCCGGCGGTCGCCGCGGATCTCGACGGGGACCTGGTAGGTCGAGCCGCCGACGCGGCGGGGCTTGACCTCGATCACCGGAGTCGCGTTGCGCATAGCTTGCTCGAATATCTCAAGGCCCGGCCGCTTGGCGCGGCCCTCGACGTTGTCGAACGCGTCATAGACGATGCGTTCGGCCAGCGATTTCTTGCCGCGCGTCATGACCGAATTGATAAACTTGGCGACAACCCGATTATTGAATCGCGGGTCAGGCAAGAGCACTCGCTTGACCACGCGCTGCCGTCGTGGCATATCCTCTCCTTCCAGTAGTCAGTAGTCGGTAATCAGTAGTCAGTAGATAATCGCGGGGAGCCACTGACTACTGGCTACCGACTACTGACTACTCGTTCTCGGCACATGCAGAGGCACTGCCGGACCCTTGCAGGTCTTCAATGCAGTGCCTCTTCAATAATTTTGAACTCTCCCGGCGTAATCCGGGCGAGTGCCTGGGACTGGTTCGTCCTGCTGGACGCCTTAGCCCTTCGGCTTCTTTGTTCCGTACTTGGAACGGCCCTTTTTACGATCTTTGACGCCGGCCGCGTCGAGCGTGCCGCGGATGATGTGGTAGCGGACACCCGGCAAGTCTTTGACACGACCACCGCGCACGAGTACAACGGAGTGCTCCTGCAGGTTGTGGCCTTCGCCGGGGATATACGCCGTCACTTCGCGGCCGTTGCTCAAGCGCACGCGCGCGATCTTGCGCAGCGCCGAATTCGGCTTTTTGGGCGTCGCGGTCTTAACCTGTGTACAGACGCCGCGCTTCTGTGGGCAGCCATTCAGGTGTAACGGCTGACCCTTGAGCGAGTTAAATGTCCATCCCAGGTCGGGCGCTTTCGACTTTTTTATGCTCGGCTTGCGGCCCTTCCGGATTAATTGACGAATAGTCGGCAAACTGTGCTCCTTCATAGCCCTCGTAGCGGGCTCGTGCGGCGCGCGCACAAGACTAGCGCGGCACGGGGCCGCAATTAAGAATTGTATCAGGTATGACGCCGGGGGTCAAATTCGCGACGGCCCTCACCGGCCCTCACCCCCAACCCCTCTCCCGTGCGCGGGAGAGGGAGCTGCTTGTCGTGTCGCGTGGCAGCCTTCTAAGCTGTCTGCTGTCGGCTAATCCGCCAACCGGGCCTGCGACTGCGGTCGCATGGCAGACCATGGACACTGTGGTGTCAGGTCCACCCGACCGCAGTCGGCGGTAGTTTGCCATGCGACCGCAGTCGCAGGCCCTTAGGGTGAGGGCTCTTACTCGCTCACCCCCAGTTCGGTCTCATTGAGGAAGCTGTCGGCGGTGTCGCCCGCGGTCAACAGGGCGTTGCCGCCGCCGACCTCTTCCTCCGCGAAGGCCGAGGCGTCGTTCTCGTTGTTGTCGTCCAGCGAGATGACATCGCCCGTGCCGCCGAGCAGCGCCGCGACTGGGTCGACGCGACGGTTGCGGGCGAACATGCCCGAGCCGGCGGGGATGAGCTTGCCGATGATCACGTTCTCTTTCAGGCCCAGTAGGCGGTCCTTCTTGCCTGAGATGGCCGCGTCGGTGAGCACGCGCGTCGTTTCCTGGAAGCTGGCCGCGGCCAGGAACGACTCGGTGTTGAGGCTGGCCTTGGTCACGCCTAACAAGACAGTCTTGGCCGTAGCTGGCTCGCCGTCCTGCGCCAGGGTAGCGCGGTTGACCTCGTCGATGGTGAACCGATCCACCAACTCGCCGGGGAGCAACTCGGTGTCGCCGGGCGTTTCCACGCGCACTTTGCGCAGCATCTGGCGCACGATGACCTCGATGTGCTTGTCGTTGATGCCCACGCCTTGTGAGCGGTAGACGCGCTGCACCTCGTCGACCAGATACTTCTGGACGCCCTGGGGTCCAAGCACGTTCAAGACATCCTCGGGGTTCTTGGAGCCCTCGGTCAGCATGTCGCCGGCCTTGACCTCCGTGCCCGTCTGCACCTTGATGCGCGCCGTGTTGGGCACGGTGTAGTCGCGGCGGTCGATGTCCTCGTAGGTCACCAGCAGCTGGTTGCCGCGCAGCGTAACCGTACCAGCGCGGCGCGCGGTCACGTTGTCACCCTCGCCCTCAACAGTGGGGGTGGCGATGATCGCGCCGACGGCGACCTGCGCGCCGTCCTCGATGGTGGCCGTGTAGCCCTCGGGCAGGGGGTAGGGCTCGGTGAAGCTTTGCGCGGCGGTGACGTAGATGTGCGTCTCGGCGTCGGTACGCTGCACTTCGGCCACGCCGTCGATCTCGGAGATGACGGCGCGCTCCTTGGGCACGCGGGCCTCGAAGAGTTCCTCGACGCGCGGGAGGCCCTGCGTGATGTCCTCGCCGGCGATGCCGCCGGTGTGGAACGTACGCATGGTTAGCTGCGTGCCGGGCTCGCCGATGGACTCAGCGGCGATGATACCGACGGCCTCGCCGCGGATGACCAGCTTGCGTGTGCTCATGCTCCAGCCATAGCACAGGCGGCAGACGCCACGCTTGCTGTTGCAGGTCAGCACCGAGCGCAGGCGCAGGCCCGCCGCGGTCCCGGCGGCCAGGACGCGCACGATGTCGGCGGCGCGCTCCTCGGTCACCTCGTCGTTGCGCTGGCCGATGACCTCGCCGGTCGCCTCATCGATGAAGGCGTCGGCGAGGCGGCGGCCGGTAATGGTCTCGATCAGGTTGGACGGCTTGATGGACTTGGCGTCCTCGGACGTGATCAGGGCGCCTTGCTCGGTCCCGCAGTCCTCGTCGTAGACGATGACGTCCTGGCCGATGTCGATCAGGCGGCGTGTCAGGTAGCCTGATTCGGCGGTACGCAGGGCGGTGTCGGCGAGGCCCTTACGCGCGCCGTGCGTGGAGATGAAGTACTCCAGCATGGTCAGGCCCTCGCGGAAGTTCGACTTGATGGGCAGGTCGATGATCTGGCCGGAAGGGTCGGCCATCAGCCCGCGCATGCCCGCGATCTGCGAGACCTGCGTGAACTGGCCCTTGGCCGCGCCGGAGGTCGCCATCACATAGATGGGGCCGTTCTTATCGAGCGACTCGGTGACGGCCTTGGTCACCTTATCGCGCGCCTCGGTCCAGCGGCGGATGCGGCTCTCATATTGCTCCTGCGAGGTGATGAGGCCACGGCGGAACTGGCGGTCGATCTCATCGACCTCCTTCTGGGTGTCGGCCAGGATCTGCACCTTGGCCTCGGGGATGGTCACATCGCCGATGGCCATCGTCGTGCCGGAACGCGTGGCGTAGGTGAAGCCGAGCCGCTTGATGTCGTCGGCGACCTGCGCGGTCTTGGCGGGGCCAAGGTCACGGTAGACCTCGCCGATGACATCCTTGAGCTTACCCTTGTCGAGCACGTCGTTCTTGAAGGGCAGGTCGCGCGGCATGGCCTCGTTGAAGATCACGCGGCCGACGGTTGTCTTGTAGCCCTGCGTGCGGCTATTGGGGATGGCCACGACGTCGGCGCGGGGCACGCGGCCGACCGAGGTCTTGACCCACTCGTCGCCCGCCTCGTCGCTCACGCGCAGTTCGCGCGAGGGGATGGCGATGTAGACGTGGGCATGCAGGCCGACGCGCCCGGCGTCGTAGGCGCGCACGGCTTCAGCGAAGTCGCCGAAGACCATCGACTCGTCGCCCCGCTCGCCCGCGACGTGATAGGTCAGGTAGTAGCAGCCGAGCACCATGTCCTTGGTCGGGTTGACGATGGCCTCACCGTTGGCAGGAGAGAGCAGGTTGCGCGACGAGAGCATGAGGGTCTTAGCCTCAAGCTGCGCGGCGCGCGAGAGCGGGACGTGCACGGCCATCTGGTCGCCGTCGAAGTCGGCGTTGAAGGCCTGGCAGACCAGCGGGTGGATCTGGATGGCGCTGCCCTCGACGAGAATAGCCTCGAAGGCCTGGATGCCCAGGCGGTGCAGCGTGGGCGCGCGGTTCAAGAGGACCGGGTGGTCCTTGATGACCTCTTCGAGCACATCCCACACCTCGGGGCGCACGCGCTCGATGACGCGCTTGGCCGAGCGGATGTTGTGGGCGAAGTTGCGCTCGACGAGCTTGCGCATCACGAAGGGCTTGAACAGTTCGAGCGCCATGCGCTTGGGCAGGCCGCACTGGTGCAGCTTGAGCTCGGGGCCGACCACGATGACGGAGCGTCCGGAGTAGTCGACGCGCTTGCCGAGCAGGTTCTGGCGGAAGCGGCCCTGCTTGCCCTTGAGCATGTCGGAGAGGCTCTTGAGCTTGTGGTTGCCGGAGCCCGACACGGCGCGGCCACGGCGGCCGTTGTCGATCAGGGCGTCGCAGGCTTCCTGTAGCATGCGCTTCTCGTTGCGCACGATGATCTCGGGCGCGTTCAACTCCAGCAGGCGCTTGAGGCGGTTGTTGCGGTTGATCACGCGGCGATAGAGGTCGTTGAGGTCGGAGGTCGCGAAGCGTCCGCCGTCGAGCTGCACCATCGGCCGCAGGTCCGGCGGGATGACGGGCAGGACGGAGAGGATCATCCACTCGGGCTTGGGGCCGCCCTTGCGGAAGGCCTCGATGACGCGCAGGCGCTTGGTGGCCTTCTTGCGGCGCATCGAGGAGGCGTGGTTGCCGTGGATCTCGTCGCGCTGGAACTGGGCCAGCTTATCGAGGTCGAGGTTCTGAATGATGGTGCGCAGGGACTCGGCGCCCATACCGGCCTTGAAGACGGCGGGGAACTCGTCGAGCATATCGCGGACGCGGCCTTCGGGCGGCAGGTCGAAGAGCTTGACGGCTTCGAGCGCCTCGCGCTTGTGGACCGTCTCCGTGCGCACGGCCTCGATGGCCTTCTCGGTCTCGGCGCGCAGGCTATCGGCCTGAGCGTCGATGAGGGCGTCGCCGCTGGCGCCGGTCGGGCGGGCGCGGTCCTCGGCGTCCTCACGGTCGAGGGCGGCGAGGTCCTGGTCGTGGCGCTCGTCGATGCCCTGGAGCAAGAGGCGCAGGGCGTCCTTGACGGCGTCGACGTGGCGGTCCTCGACAACCTCGCCAGTGTGGACGATGATCTCCGTGCCGGTGGTGGGGTCGCCGAGGATATAGTCCTCTTCGGCGGTCTCGTCGACGAGGGAGCCGAGCAGGTCGGTGAGGTCTGCGGCGCGCTGGGTGGCGTCCTCGGCGGCGCGTGTGTGCGCGGCGTCGAGCGCCTCGCGGCGGACACGCCGGACCTCAATACGCGCCTCGCGGGCGTCCACGGTGCCCTCGGCGCGCAGTTCCTCGACGCGGTCGCGCAGGTTGTTTTCGAGCTCGACGATGCGCTCGGCCTCGCGGCCGCCCAGGCTATCGAGTGCCTCACGGCGCGCGTCTTCGTTTACCTCATAGATGATGTACTGGGCGAAGTAGAGGATCTTCTCCAGGTTGCGCGGCGAGATGTCGAGCAGCAGCGAGAGGCGGCTGGGCGTCCCCTTGAAGTACCAGATGTGGCTGACGGGTGAGGCCAGTTCGATGTGGCCCATGCGTTCGCGGCGCACCTTGGCGCGCGCGACCTCGACGCCGCACTTGTCGCAGATGATGCCCTTATAGCGGACGCGCTTGTACTTGCCGCAGTAGCACTCCCAGTCCTTCATCGGGCCAAAGATGCGCTCGCAGAACAGGCCGTCCTTCTCGGGCTTCAACGTACGATAGTTGATGGTCTCCGGCTTCGTCACCTCACCGTACGACCAGCTCCGAATCTGCTCCGGCGAGGCCAGGCTGATGCGAATGGCATTAAAATCGTTAACTTCTAACAACGTGTGTCTCCTTAACGAGTTGCCAGTGGTCAGTGTCAGTTGCCAGAAGGACGGTTTCTTTCTGGCAACTGGCAACTGGCAACCGGCAACTAGTATTCGCCCTTTATGAAGTCGCCGCCGAGATCGGCTGGGATCTCGAGTGCGGCGTCCGGCGCACTATCGTCGGTGAACGAGATGCGCTGTTCGTCGTCGTTGAGCACCTCCACGGCGAGCCCAAGGCTCTGCAACTCTTTGACGAGCACCTTGAACGATTCGGGTACGCCCGGTTCGAGGATGCTCTCGCCCTTGACGATGGACTCATAGGTCTTGACGCGGCCGATCACGTCGTCGGACTTCACGGTCAATAGTTCTTGCAAGATGTTCGCGGCGCCGTAGGCTTCGAGCGCCCACACCTCCATCTCGCCGAAGCGCTGTCCGCCGAACTGCGCCTTACCGCCGAGCGGCTGCTGCGTCACCAGCGAGTACGGTCCGGTCGAACGTGCGTGGATCTTGTCCTCCACCAAGTGGTGTAGCTTGAGCATATAGATGATGCCCACGGTGATCGGATTATCGAAGGGCTCGCCGGTGCGGCCGTCGTAGAGCGTGATTTTGCCCGACTCGGGTAGGCCGGCGTTCCTGAGTTGTTCGCGAATCTGCGTCTCCGTCGCGCCGTCGAAGACAGGCGACGCAGTGGTGAAGCCGAGCGCTTGCGCGGCCCACCCCAGGTGCGTTTCGAGAACCTGACCGATGTTCATACGCGAGGGGACGCCGAGCGGATTCAGGATGATATCCACGGGTGTACCGTCGGGCAGGAAGGGCATGTCCTCGGCGGGCACGATGCGCGAGACCACGCCTTTATTGCCGTGGCGGCCGGCCATTTTATCGCCCTCGGCGAGCTTACGCTTCTGCGCGATAGCCACACGGACCAGCTGGTTCACACCGGGCGGCAATTCGTCGCCGGCCTCGCGTGAGAAGACGCGCACGTTCACGACCTTGCCGCGCTCACCCTGCGGGATACGCAGGGAGGTATCCTTGACCTCGCGGGCCTTCTCGCCAAAGATGGCGCGCAGCAGGCGCTCCTCGGCGGTCAGCTCGGTCTCGCCCTTGGGCGTGATCTTGCCGACCAGGATGTCGCCCGGCTGTACCTCGGCGCCAACGCGGATGATGCCGCGCTCATCGAGGTCCTTGAGGCCGTCCTCGCCCACGTTGGGGATATCACGGGTGATCTCTTCAGGGCCGAGCTTGGTGTCGCGCGCGTCGACCTCGTGCTTCTCCATGTGGATGCTGGTAAAGACATCCTCGCGCACGACGCGGTCAGCGATGAGGATGGCGTCCTCATAGTTGCCGCCTTCCCAGGCCATGAAGGCGCACAGCACGTTCTGGCCGAGGGCCAACTCGCCGTTGTCGGTCGAACTGCTGTCGGCGATGACCTCGTTGAGGCCGACAATCTGTCCGGCCTTAACGGCAGGCCGCTGGTTGATGCAGGTGCCCTGGTTGGAGCGCTGGAACTTGCGCAGCGGGTAGACGTGCTCCTCATCGTGCTCGTCACGGATCACGATCTCATGTCCGGTAGCGCTGAGCACCGTGCCGGCCTGCTCGGACACCACGACCTGGCCGGAGTCGCGGGCGGCCTGGTATTCCATGCCGGTGCCGACGACGGGGGCCTTGGGGCGGACCAGGGCGACGGCCTGGCGCTGCATGTTGGAGCCCATGAGGGCGCGGTTGGCGTCGTCGTGCTCCAGGAAGGGGATCATGGCCGTCGCGACCGAGACCAACTGGCGCGGCGAGACGTCCATGTAGTCGATGCGGTCGGGAGCCAACTCGGTGAAGCGGTCGTTGTAGCGCACCGAGATGCGGTCCTGAGCAAAGTGGCCGTTGGGTGTCAACTCGACGTTGGCCTGCGCCACGACGAAGCGTTCCTCCTCGTCGGCAGTGAGGTACGCGATGTCGTCGGTCACGACAGGCTGGATGCGCACCTGGCGCTCCGCGCCAGCGGCGCCATCGGAGCTGGCGCGCAGCGCCGTGAGCACGGCGCCGGTGATAACATCGCCCTTGCGTGCGAACGTCTGGCCGGCCTCGTCGCGCGCGTCCTCGCCCAGGATCTGACCGGCCAGGCGCGGGTCATTAACCGACAGCGCGCGCAGCACCTTACGGTAGGGGGTCTCGATGAAGCCGTAGCGGTTGGGCACGCCGTAGGTGGCGAGCGAACCGATCAGGCCGATGTTTGGGCCCTCAGGAGTCTCAATGGGGCAGATGCGCCCATAGTGCGAGTGGTGGACGTCGCGCACATCGAAGCCGGCGCGGTCACGCGAGAGGCCGCCCGGTCCCAGCGCCGACAGGCGGCGCTTGTGGGTCAACTCGGCCAGGGGGTTAGTCTGGTCCATGAACTGGGAGAGCTGCGAGCCGCCGAAGAACTCCTTGATAGAGGCGACGACGGGGCGGATATTGATCAAGGCGCCGGGGGTAGCCGACGAGGGGTCCTGGATCGTCATGCGCTCCTTGATGACGCGCTCCATACGGAGCAGGCCGATGCGGAACTGGTTTTGCAGCAGTTCGCCGACCGAGCGGACGCGACGGTTGCCGAGGTGGTCGATGTCGTCCTCATGAATCGGGCCGGCGTCGGAGTCGACCGAGTTGTCGGCCTCGATCAGCTTGCGCACGATGGCCACGAGGTCACGCGGCGTGAGCGTACGCTCGTCGGCGCTCACGGGGAGTTCGAGGCGCTTATTGAGCTTGTAGCGCCCGACGCGGCCGAGATCGTAGCGGCGCGGGTTGAAGAACAGCGACTGCATCAGCGACTTAGCGTTCTCCTGAGTAGGAGGGTCGCCGGGGCGCAGCTTCTTATAGACCTCAAGCAGGGCGCCCTCGGCGTCCTTCACGGTGTCTTTATCCAGGGTCGTCTGGATATAGTGGTGATTGGGATTGGTATCGGCGTCAGCGAAGAGCTCACGGAGCTTGTCGTCGCTGTCGAAGCGCTCATCCTTGGGCATGTCGTAGCAGACGGCGCGCAGCAGCGTCGTCACGGGAATCTTGCGCTTGCGGTCGACCTTGACCGTGAGCACGTTGCGGTTGCTGGTCTCGAACTCGAGCCAGGCGCCGCGGTTGGGGATGACTTTGCCCATATAGAGCAACCGGCCCGTCGACGGATCGGTATCATGTGTATAATAGACGCCAGGCGAGCGCACCAATTGGCTCACCACGACGCGCTCGGAACCGTTTATAATAAACGTACCCTGCTTGGTCATGAGCGGGAAGTCGCCCATGAAGATCGTCTTTTCGATGATCTCGCCCGTCTCCTTGATGACGAGCCTGGCGCGGATATTGAGAGGGGCGGAGTACGTCATATCGCGTTCGCGACACTCAGCTTCCGAATACTTCGGCTTGCCGAAGGGCTCCGGGGGAACGCTAAACTCCAGCTCCATCTTGCCCGAGAAATCTTGTATCGGCGAGATCTCAGCGAATAGCTCCTGGAGCCCCTCAGCCTGAAACCACTTAAAGGAACTGAGTTGCATCTCGATCAGGTTGGGCATCGGCAGAACATCCGCGAGCTTACCGAAAGAAACGCGTGTAGGACTCTCAACCGCTAATGCCATGTATGGTCTTCTCCTTGCCTGCCCTGGGCTTTACCGCCAGCCGGAACGAGTGGGTGGTAGGGGTGTATGAAAAAAGGGCATGCAGCCCCCTCCCCTAAATTTGTCCGGCAACCTATAATTATAGCAAGTCGTCATAACAATAGCAAGCTCGATTTTCATGGGGGGTGCGCCCCACGATGGTGATGGTGAGCGTCGTGGGCCTGGCCCTAAAGGACCATGGCAGGGCACGGACCTTAAAAGGTCTGCGCGCCGGCGACGCGGGTGGTCTGGCCGCACACCGGCCGGCCATGCTGACCCTTCAGGGTCCGTGCCCTGCCATGGTCCTTTAGGGCCAGGCCACATCTCACAATCGTGGGGCGCACCCTTTCATGGGTCGAGCGGGACGAGAGCTTTACCCGGTTGTATGTAGCTGTTATAGTAGTAGAGGCGCCGGTAAGACTGGATATACGTAGGTCCGGCGATGCAGTGGAACAACAGCACAACAATAGCAGTGAGCGGACGACGCTCCTCAAGGCCATGGGTGTCGCGGGCGCTTGTGGCCTTGATAGTGCTGTGTTCGTCTCAGGCGGTATGGTGGGCGGGCATTTTGTTGACGATCAGTTGCACATGTCCCCATGGGCGCTGCTGATTGGCCTGTTTGTAGGACGCGCGGCCGGATTGTACACGGTATACCTAATACCTCATCATAGCCCCAATCGTACGCTCGATGTAGGTGCCACATGGCGCTTGTCCGCCTCACCGGCGAGACGGAGGAAAATGGAACTGCGCTCTTTGGCTGTGTCCGGCGGGGTGGTCGCGACGGCCGCGCATACGCCTTTCATCGTGGCGTTCGCCGTGGCTGGGCATCCTGATGTCGTGCGCGGCCTCCTACTTGGTCTGGTCGTCGGCATGCTCAACAGTTTCTTGCTGGCGCGCAAGCTCGACCGCACGCTAGGAGGGCGTGAGCCCTGGCAGGGATTATCCAAAACGATGCCGCGCAACATGCTGATGCGCTTCGCCCTGATCATTGTGATTGCCATTGCGGCGTCGCGCGTCCACAGTATCAGTGTGGCCGCCCTGGCTTGCGGTATAGCCCTCTACTTTATAGTGAGTTTGGTCTATATGTCCCAGGCTATCGCGACGCGCTGGAGAAAAGAGGATGGTGCACCTGTCTATGGTTAACGCTACGTTGGGCATGGTTCGCTATCTGCCGGGCCGGATTGTGGCCGGCGCCCGTGTGGGCGCCGCTGGCCCCGGCCAGACGTCGGGTAGCGATTTGAGCAACCACATCGGTGAGCATACGTTCGTCTGCATATTTCCGCATACGGGCGGGTGCGCGCCTTCGTCCACCGCATTTATCGGCTCCCAGATCAACCTGGATACGATCGTGATGACGCTCATTTCGATGGCCATCGTCCTGGCGCTAGCGCTGATCGTCCGCGGGCGCCTCTCGCTCACGCGGCCACGCGGTGTCCAGAACGTGCTCGAGTACTCCTTCGAGTTTGTCAATGGTTTCGTGGCCGATAGCCTGGGTAACGAGCGCGTGAAGAGTATCGGCCCGCTGGCGGTGGCCCTGTTTCTGCTCATCCTGATCGCCAACTTGATCGGCGAGATCCCTGTCCCGCTGCCCGGCGGCTTCTGGCACTCGCCGACGAGCGACATCAACACAACCATCGGATATGCGCTGATGGTCTTCGTCCTGCTGCAGATACTCGCGGTGCGCGCGCGTCACGGCGGCGGGTACTTCAAGCATTTCTTCGAGCCGTACTGGTGGCTGTTCCCGATCAACCTCATTGAGGAGATCACCCGGCCGCTCACGTTGGCTTTCCGTCTTTTCGGCAACATCTTCGCCGGTGAAGTCCTCCTCCTCGTCTTCGGCGCTCTGTTGGGCAGTGGCTTTCTCCTCGTCGGACTACCCATCGCGGACTGGTTGGGGTTTGTGCTCAATACGTTCATCGACGCCATCCAGGCCTTTATCTTCGCGGTCCTGACCGTGGCGTACATTGGCCTGTCGACGAGCACCGAGGGACATTGACCGAGGGGCGTTTAGAAGAGAGGGCGCGGTCAACCCGCCCGGTACCGTATAGTTAACAGCGTTGGCAATATAACAGTCCCGCGGGTGGCGCGGGGCGACATTCTGGTGTAGAAGGGGTTTGCATGGACGCTCACGCAGCAGCGCTTTTGGGTAGTTTCATCGGGGCTGGATTGATCCTGGGGGGGGGCGCGATCGGCGCCGGTATCGGTGACGGTTTGGTGACGAGCCGCACCGTCGAGGGCATCGCGCGACAGCCGGAGGCGCGCGGCCAGTTGCTCACCACGATGTTCATCAGCGTGGGCCTGATCGAAGCTTATCCCATCATCGCCCTCGTGTTCGGCATCATCTTGATCTTCGTCACTTCAAACAAGTAGACGTTGTCGAGCGTTGCGCCCTGGCCGCGATCCGTGGCCAGGGCCTGAGGGGAATGTCGTGATCTATCCTATTGCCGCTACCATACCGATCTATCTCGATCTGACGATTATCGTGCAGGTCATCCTCTTTTTGCTGTTCCTGGCCCTGCTGAACGTTGTTTTCTATCAACCGCTCGCGAAGATTTTCCGAGAGCGCGACGCGCGCGTCGAGGCGGGGCAGCGCGCCGCCGAGGAGAGCCGTCGCCTCTCCGAGGATACGCAGTGTGAGGTGCGAAGCCAGCTGGACGCCGCGCGGGTCGAGGCCCAGGGCGTCATCGGCGCGGCCACGAAGGACGCCGCCGCGCAGCGTCAGGCGCTGATGGAACAGGCGCAGGCCCAGGCGAACACCCTGATCGAGCAGGCGCGGCAAGAGATCCGCAGTGAGCGGGATGCGGTGCTCGACCAACTGAGGCGCGAGACGAGCGCCCTGGCCATCCTCGTCGCCAGCCGGGTGGCCGGCCGTCCGCTCGATAACGCGGCCAACCGTGAGGTGGCGGAGTCAGCGGTCGCCGCGGGAAGTGGGATAGCCTAACCATGATCAATGTATCCGCCCTCCTACAGATCGCCGCCTTTATCGTTTTTGTCTATGCCCTATGGCGTCTGACGGCGCGGTCGGTCGGGAAAATCCTGCGGCAACGCAGCCAGCGCATCGAAACGGGGCTGCTGACGGCCGAGGAGAATATCCGGGGCGCCCAAGAAGCCCAGCGCGAGATCGAGCAGCAACTCGCGCGCGCCCGCGCTGAGTCGCAGGGCATCATCGAGTCGGCTAACAAGGCCGCCGTTGCTCAACGTCAGGCGCTGGTGGAGCAGGCGCAGCGCGACGCCGACGCGTTGGTGGCGCGCGCGCGGGACGCTATCGGGCGCGAACGACAGGCCGCCGTGGACGAGTTGCGCCGCGAGGCCGGCCGCTCCGCCATCGAGGCGGCGCGGCGGGTGCTCGACCGCTCGCTCGACGCCAACGCGAACCACGAGTTAGCCGACCGGACGATCGCCGATGTCGGCAGGGGGCGTTAAACTATGGCCGCTACCGATACCGCTGTGGCCCGACGCTATGCGCAGGCGATCATCGAACTCGCCGTCGGGCACAATAACTTTGACCAGTGGCGTGGCGATCTCCAAACGCTCACCGATGTGTGGCGCTCTACTCCGGTCGCTTCCCAGCTCGATGACCCCAAGCGGGGCCGTTCGCGGCGCATGGAGGATGCGCGCGGACTGGTGCAGGGACGTGTCAACCCTCTGGCCGTTAACCTGGTGCTATTGCTGGTACAGCGTGGGCGCGCGGCGCTAATCCCGGCTATCGCGCGGCAGTTCGAGCGCATCGAGCGCGACCGCGAGGGCCGCGTGACGGCGCAGGTCACCTCCGCCATCGCTCTGACCGATGAACAGCGCGCTAACCTACGCGACCAATTGGGGCGGCGCAGCGGCAAGACCGTCGACCTCGCAGAGAAGGTTGACCCGTCCATCATGGGCGGCTTGGTCGTGCGTATCGGCGATGAGTTGATCGACGCCAGCATCGCTGGACGCCTACGGGGCATCCAGGCGCAACTAATAGGTCGCTAAATAACATAAAATGTACGTATAAGGCCCTGCGGCGCCAGGACGATTCTGGTAGGGGCGTATTGCATACGCCCTAAGTGCAAGCGAGAGGGCGTATGCAATACGCCCCTACATCCGACCGCAGTCGACGTAATGCTGCCATGCGACCGCAGTCGCAGGCTAGTGAGGGAAAGTATGGCAATCAGGGCGGACGAGATTACCCAGGTCATCAAGGACCAGATCGAGCATTTCGAGCAGCCGGTGCAAGCCGTATCGGTCGGCACGGTGATCCAGGTCGGCGACGGTATCGTGCAGGTCTTTGGCCTGCAGAACGTCAAGTATAACGAGTTGGTGGAGTTCCCCGACGGCACGTTGGGGATGGCCTCCAACCTCCAAGAGGACAATGTCGGCGTGATCGTGTTGGGCAACTACCAGCAGATCAAAGAGGGTGACGAAGTCAAGGGTACCGGGCGCATCGTCCAGGTGCCCGTCGGCGACGCTCTGCTCGGACGCGTCGTCAACGCGCTGGGTCAACCGATCGACGGCAAAGGAGCCCTCAACACGGACAAGGTGCGCGATATCGAGCGCGTCGCGCCCGGCGTTATCACGCGACAGAGTGTGAACACGCCGGTGCAGACCGGCATCAAGGCCATCGACGCTATGATCCCGATCGGCCGTGGGCAGCGTGAGCTTATCATCGGTGACCGGCAGACCGGCAAGACCGCCGTGGCCGTCGACACGATCATCAACCAGAAGGGCAAGAACCTTCTGTGCATCTACGTGGCCATCGGACAGAAAACAGCCAATGTGGCGGCGCTGGTGGCCCGCCTTGAAGAGGCCGGGGCCATGGAGTATACGATCGTGGTCGCCGCCACGGCCGAGGACCCGGCCGCGCAGCAGTACATCGCGCCCTACGCCGGCTGCGCCATGGGCGAGGAGTTCATGGAGAGTGGGCGTGACGCGCTGATCGTCTATGATGACCTGTCCAAGCATGCCGTGGCCTATCGCCAGGTCTCGCTGCTGCTGCGGCGACCGCCAGGCCGCGAGGCCTATCCGGGCGACGTCTTCTATCTGCACTCGCGTCTGCTGGAACGCGCCGCGCGCCTCAACGAGGACTACGGCGGGGGGTCGCTGACGGCGCTGCCGATCATCGAGACGCAGGCTAACGACGTCTCGGCCTACATCCCGACCAACGTGATCTCGATCACCGACGGCCAGATCTTCCTCGAGTCAGACCTGTTCAACGCGGGCCAGCGGCCGGCCATCAACGCGGGCATCTCGGTGTCACGTGTGGGCAGTTCGGCGCAAATCAAGGCCATGAAGAAGGTGGCCGGCGGCCTGCGCCTCGACCTGGCGCAGTACAACGAACTCAAGGCCTTCGCGCAGTTCGGCTCCGACCTGGACAAGTCGACGCGCGACCGCCTCGAGCGCGGCCAACGCGTGACCGAGATCCTCAAGCAGCCGCAGTATCGCCCGATGCCGGTGGAGCAGCAGGTGATGATCATCTACGCGGTCAGCAACGGCTTCCTCGACGACATCCCGATCGATAAAATGCAGGCGGCCGAGGCGAACTTTCACCTGTTTATGAGCTCGAACCATCCTGACATCGGTCAGGCCATCGCCGAGACCGGTTCGATCGCCGATGAGAACGCCCTCAAGGCGGCTATTGAGGAGTGGAAGCGCAGCAGCGCCTTCTGAGTCGTGAGTCGTGAGTCGTGAGTCGCCAGAAACAGTGTTTAGCTACTGGCGACTCACGACTCACGACTCACGACTCACGACTACGAACGGAGTGAGCAATGCCAGAGAGCCCGCGTGATATCCGGCGCCGCATCCAGTCCACAAAGAACATCGCGCAGATCACGCGTGCGTTCCAGCAACTGGCTACGGCGCGCCTACGCCGCGCACAGAGCCGCGCCTCCGAATCCCGACCGTACGCCGACAGCATCCGTGAGGTGCTGGCCGGTCTCGCGGGCGCCGGCGGCAGTGATGTGACGCACCCGTTGCTGGAGGCGCGCGAAGTGGGTACCGTCGGCATCATTGAGGTCACCCCAGACCGCGGCCTCGTCGGCGGCTTGATCGCCAACGTCAACCGCACAGTGAGTCGTTTCGTCGTCGAACAATCTCATCCCGTCCGAGGGTACGCGTTGGGCCGGCGCGGCCGCGACTTCCTGCGCCGTTCCGGAGTGGAGTTGGCCGGCGAGGAGATCAATCTCGGCGACTACCCGGAGATCGAGCGTATTTTGGGCGTCGCGCGTATCGTGATCGATGAGTACACCGATGGAACGGTCGACCAGGTGCATCTGGCCTACACGCGCTATATTTCGACGGTGCGGCAGGAGTCGACGATTATCCAGTTAATCCCCGTGCAGCCCGCGCAGGAAAGCCAAGAGGGCCAGGAGGGTGAAGACGGCGGCGCGGCTATCCAATACGAGTATGAGCCCGATCCAGCTGCCGTGCTGAATAGCCTGCTGCCCCGCTATATCGAGACACAGATCTATCGCGCTGTCCTCGAATCGAAGGCGAGTGAGCAGGCCGCGCGCCTGGTGGCGATGCGCAACGCCACGGACAACGCCAATGAACTCGTGGGCGACTACACGCTGAGCTTGAATAAGGCGCGCCAAGCCAGCATTACGACGGAGATCGCGGAGATTTCCGCCGCTGCCGAGGCGCTACGATAAGACAAGGGCCTGCGACTGCGGTCGCATGGCAAACGACGGGCGTATGCAATACGCCCCTACAAACGCACCAACCGACCGCAGTCGGCGATGGTCTGCCATGCGACCGCAGTCGCAGGCATAGGGAGGAGACACACATATGGCAGCGACAGCAGAACCGACGACCACACAATCGACATCCACGTCAACAGCGACGGGGCGGGTCGTGCAGGTCATCGGACCCGTGGTCGACGTCGAGTTCCCCGAGGGGAGCTTGCCGGCGATCTACAACGCGCTCGACGTCATCCTGACCGGCGCGGCGGCGCAAGAGAATCTCGCGGTCAGCAACGACCTGACCAACAAGAATGAGGACGCCGGCGGCCAGGCCCACGCCACCGGTCAGGTCGACGACGGCCAGGAGGCGCCGACGCTCGTGCTTGAGGTGCAGCAAGAGCTCGGCAATAATGTCGTGCGCGCTGTGTCTATGGGGCCGACCGACGGCCTGCAGCGCGGTACGGAGGTGCGCGACACCGGCGGCCCGATCTCCGTGCCCGTCGGAGATGTCGTGTTGGGCCGCATCTTCAACGTGCTCGGCCAGACGGTCGACAACAAGGGTCAGATCGCGGCTGACGCGCCGCGCCTGCCCATCCACCGCGCCGCCCCCTCGTTTGAGGACCAGGCGACCGAGATCGAGATGCTGGAGACGGGCATCAAGGTCATCGACCTGATCGCGCCGATGCGGCGCGGCGGCAAGACCGGTATCTTCGGCGGCGCCGGCGTGGGTAAGACGGTTACGATCCAGGAACTCATCGCCAACATCGCGCGCGAGCACGGCGGATATTCCGTGTTCGCCGGCGTGGGTGAGCGCACCCGCGAGGGCAACGACCTCTATCATGAGATGACTGAGTCGGGCGTTATCGATAAGACGGCTATGGTGTTCGGCCAGATGAACGAGCCGCCGGGCGCGCGCCAGCGCGTGGGGCTATCGGGATTGACCATGGCCGAGTATTTCCGCGACCAGGAAGGCCGCGACGTGCTGTTGTTCATCGACAACATCTTCCGCTTCGCTCAGGCCGGCTCCGAGGTATCGACGCTGCTTGGGCGTATGCCCTCCGCCGTGGGTTACCAGCCGACCCTGGCCGCGGAGATGGGCGCCTTGGAGGAGCGCATCACCTCGACCAAGAATGGCTCGGTGACCTCGGTGCAGGCCGTCTACGTGCCGGCCGACGACATCACCGATCCGGCGCCGGCCACGGTGTTCGCGCACCTCGACTCCACGATCAATCTGGAGCGCTCGCTGACGCAGATCGGCATCTACCCGGCTGTCGATCCACTGGCTTCGACGTCGACTATCCTTGATCCGAACGTGGTGGGGCAGGAGCACTACGACGTGGCCCAAGAGGTCAAGCGTGTGTTGCAGCGCTACCGCGACCTACAAGACATCATCGCCATCCTGGGTATGGATGAGCTTTCCGACGAGGACAAGCTGACGGTGGCGCGCGCGCGTAAGGTGCAGCGTTTCTTCTCGCAGCCGTTCCACGTCGCCGAGCAGTTTACCGGCAAGCCGGGCGCGTACGTCCCTGTCGCCGAGACGGTCAAGAGCTTCCGCCGTATCCTCGATGGCGAGTTTGACGACGTGACCGAGTCCGACTTCTTCAACAGGGGCAGCGCGGACGAACTGAGGAGCTAATACCCTCACCCCCAACCCCTCTCCCTGTGCGCGGGAGAGGGGCCGGGGGTGAGGGGGAGGAGAGTGAGCCATGCCTTTGAAGCTAGACATCGTCACGGCGACGCGCACCGTGTTGTCGGAAGACGTCGACATGGTCATCGCGCCGGGTGGGGGAGGCGAGATCGGTATCTTGCCACGGCACGAGCCGCTGCTAACGACACTGAAACCGGGTGAGTTGCGCGTGCAGCAAAACGGCCAGTGGGAGTCGCTCGCCGTGGCGGGCGGCTTCATGCAGGTTGACCACCGCGGAGTGCGCATACTGGCTGACGCCGCCGAGCGGACCGAGGAGATCGACACGGCGCGCGCCGAGGAGGCGCGGCGGCGCGCCGAATCAGCGCTACAGAGCGCGCAGGACACGCAGGCGCGCGCCGAGGCGCAACTGGCCTTGTTGCGCGCCATTGCCCGCATCGGCGTCGCCCAACACCGTCGTGAGCGCGTCAGGTAGCGCCTGTGGCATTGTTGGGCGCCCCCCTTGGGGCGCCTTTCCCTTTGCGTGTTTCCCATGATGATGATGGCGCCCATCGTGGGCCTGCGCTTGAAAGCGCATGGCAGGGACCAGACCTTAAAAGGTCTCTCAGCGGCCATCACAGTGGTTGCTCGACAGACGGACGGCGGGCATGTCGCGCCTAGACCGACCTTTCAAGGTCCGGCCCCTGCCATGACCTTTCAAGGTCCGGCCTGTGGCGCTCACCGGCATGGCACGTTTCGTGCTCCGATAGCCAAACAACCCCAGATACAGCGAACGGAGTTGAGGCAAACGGAGTAAGGCAATGCGCGACGTGTGGAAAAGCGGCATCGAGTGGTACATCTATTACACAAATAACGAACGCAAGGCGAAGCTTGCTCTCGTCATCATGGACGTGAAAGCGCATCTCGACCATATCCAGACGATGGGCGACCTCAGTCGCCACTACGCTACCTCGCCCGATCTCATCTCGCAGTCGGTCAAGAAGCTCTATCCACGGGACTGGTGGCTCGATACGCACCAGGCCGAAGATGTCGCTTATGGACTGCGCTGCATCGAGTTGGCTACGGGCAAAAGGGTTGATCTGACGAAGGGTACGCCCAGCCGTTGGGTCGTCGAGACCGTCGCCTAAAGAGCCTGCGACTGCGGTCGCATGGCAGACCACGGGCACTGCCGTGCCGGAGGTAGCCACAATGCCTGTGCTCTTAGCCCGACCACAGTCGTCGTAATCTGCCATGCGACCGCAGTCGCAGGCTACAGTAGCCCCACTTTTTTAGCAATGGCGCGTTGCGCCGCTTCCAGGACGGTCTCGACCCCGAGCGCGTGCAAGCAGGTGGGCACGCGGCAGCGCGAACCCGCCCACACCGGCGCGCTGCCCACGAAGAAAAAACAAGGGCTGCACACCAGGTCGGAACGCGCGATCTCGACGTATGGCCCCACGGGATGGTAGTTGACCACGCTGGTCGGGCCGAAGACGCCGACCGTGGGTACGTCCAACGAGCCAGCCATATGCAGCGGCGCGCTGTCGTCGCCGACGAACAGGTAGCACCGCTCCAGCAAGGCGATAGACTGTCCCAGTGTCACTCGCCCGTTGAGGACGAGCGCTTGACGCGTCATAGCCTCCGCGACTGTCTGAGCTAGCGGCAGTTCGTCGCGGCCGCCGATGATGACGATGCGCGCATCGTAGCGTTCTGCCATGCGATCCCCAAGCAGGGCGAAGCGGGCGCTATCCCACCGCTTCATCCCGCGGAACCCCTCGCCGCCGGGGTGCAGCACGACTAATCGTTCATCGCGCCCGACCCCTTGCGCCGCTAGAAAGTCCGTCAGCGCCGCGCGGTCCTGGTCGGTCGTACGCACGACGAGACGCGAGTCATCCACAGGCACGCCCAATAAATCTATCACCGAGGCATAGTTGGCGATGGCGTGGCGATGCTTCCAGGGGCGTGGGCTGAGTGGGAAGAACCATTGGTAGACCGGGATGTCGAACGATAGGCGGCGCACTATCCCACACGCTACGCTGAGCCACCATACGTAGGGGCGGAACTCGATGGCCATAGTGAAATGCTTTTGCCGCATTCGCCACAGGAAGCGCGCGTATTCCCACGGGGTGAACGTTTGCCCCGTCGGGTGCAGGATAATCTCGTCGATGTCCTCGTTGGCGTAGAGCACGCCCGCGTTGGTGGGGAAGGTCAGCGCGGCGATATGCGCGCGGGGAAAGCGGCGGCGCACCGCGCGCACCGTCGGCGTTGTGAACAGCGTGTCGCCGATGGGCAGCATCACGTTGAACAGGATGCGCTCTTCGCGGCGCGCGGGCAAAAGGCGATAGGCCCAGTTCAGGGACATACGACGCTACTCACCATCAGCTGCCGGCCAGCGGCTCCATTGACTCCGTTTGCTCTTCGGGCTCGGGACCACGCGCGACGAAACGCTTGAGGCGACGCTCCAGCGTGACGCGCGGCAGCATCACGTAGTGGCCGCAGCTATCGCAGCGCAGCCCAATGTCGGCGCCCAGCCGGTGGATCGTCCACTCGTAGCCGCCGCAGGGGTGCGGCTTGCGCAGCCGTACGACGTCTCCGACGCGGAAATCAATTAATTGAGGCATGAGCGACACCTTATCAGCTACCGGCCGTTAGCTGGCGGCTAGCGGCTAACAACTGCTCCTGCAGTCGTCGCGCCGCCTCGCGCGCCTGGGCGGCGTAGTCGCGGCCGTGGCCCGCGCCGGTGATCCCGCGCGAGGCGTTCCATAGCGTGTGGGCGGCGCTGGGACCAAGCGCGCGCTTGGTCCCATCCAGGTCGCCGCCCTGCGCGCCGAGACCCGGCGCCAGCAGCCACAGGTCGGGGGCGGCGGCGGCGACGCGCCGTGCGGCGACGGGATCGGTCGCGCCGACGACGAGGCCGCACGACTCCGGCCGGCCCTGGCTCTGCATCCAACGGGCTACCTGCTCATAGAGCGGGATACCGTCGCCGGTCGCGACGTCCTGTAGGTCGCGCGCGCCCCGATTGGAGGTGCGGCAGAGCACGAAGGCGAACGAGCCGGGGCGCGCGATGAAGGGCTCGATGGCGTCGAAGCCGAGGTAGGGATTGACCGTGCAGGCGTCACAGCCCAGCACGTCGTAGATAGCCGTCGCGTAGGCCGTGGCCGTGCTGCCAATGTCGGCGCGTTTGGCGTCGGCGATGACGGGGATGCCGTCGGGGACGGCGCGCACCGTCTCCCGCAAAATGCGCCAGCCCTCGACACCGAGCGCCTCGTAGAAGGCCAGATTGGGTTTGTAGGCGCAGGCCAGGTCGGCGGTCGCCGCGATGATCTCCTGGTTAAAGCGCAGCACGCCGTCCGGCGTCCGCTCCACGCCCTCCGGCAGCGTGTCCGGGGTAGGGTCGAGCCCAACGCAGAGCGTGCTGTTGTTGCGCGCGATCGTCGCGGTCAGCTTGTCGAGAAAGCTCACATACGTCTCCTACAGGGTCAATTAGTTCTCGGTCAGTGGCTGTTCTCATCGTATCACGTCGGCGCTACTCTGCTACGCTTATAGCCGAGTATAGGGTGCGCCTCTTGCGAAACGCGGGCGTCTCCACTGGGACCGCCGCGGTCCCCGCGGCACGCTGTCGGATGCGACACGCCTGGGTACACCGAGGCACATGGCCGCACAGGTAGGCCGCGGGGACCGCGGCGGTCCCAGTAGACACGTCGTCGGCCGATAATTTACGAGCCATCATAGAAGACAGCCTCGTGAGCATAGGTCGTGGACGGGTCTGTACACTGTAAATGGTGATAGATACGTCGAGGAGATGACGATAGATGGACGACAGCAGGCGCCCCGTGGCGCTCGTGACGGGCGGTTCGCGGGGGATTGGGGCGGGGACGGTGTTGGCCCTGGCCGACAATGGTTATGACGTGGCCTTTACGTATCGCAATAAGAAAGCGCGCGCGGAGGATATCGTCGCGCGGGCGGAGGCGGGCGGCGCACGCGCTTTGGCTGTGGGCAGCGATATTACGCGGCCGGAGCAGGTCGACGCCCTGTTCGCCCAGCTTAAAGAGTGGGCAGGCCGGCTCGACGCTGTGATCCTCAACGCGTCGGGCGGCCTCGAACGCGATCTGGTCGCGGCCGACCCGGCCTACCCCATGCGCATCAACCGCGACGCGCAGGTGATGGTGGTGGACGGCGCGCTGACGATGCTTCGCTCCGGCGGCGTCATCGTCTTCGTGACCAGCCACTGGGCGTACCTGTACGGGCAGGTTGAGCAGGCGCCGGCCTACGCCGTGGTGGCCGAATCGAAGCATGCCGGTGAACAGGCCCTACGCGCCCGTCATGATGACTTCGCGGCGCGCGGCGTCCGTTTGATCATCGTGACGGGCGACCTCGTTGAGGGGACGATCACGCCGAAGCTGCTGGAGCGCGTCACGCCCGGCCTCGCCGCCGAGCGCCGCGCGGGCGCCGGGCGGTTGCCGACGGTCGAGGACACCGCCGCGGCCATCGTCGCGGCCGTCACCGACGAGGCGCTGCCAGACGGCCACGTCGTGGTGGTGGGCGGCGCGCTGGACTCGCTGCCGCGCCTGCGCAACCCCGTCTCGGCCTCATGAGCGGCTCGTCAGGGCCGGAACCGAGCGTGGGTCCGTACGTCGACCTGTATCGCGACCGGCCCGACCTGTACGACCTGCTACACGACGACGTGACGCAAGATCTCGACTTCTACGCCGGGATTGCCGACGCCACTGTGCCGCCCGAGGGCGCCATTTTGGAGCTTGGCTGCGGCAGTGGGCGCGTCATGGCGGCCCTGCTCGACGAGGGCGACGAGCGGCTGCGCGTGACGGGGCTCGACGGTGAGGAGACGATGTTGGCGCGGGCGCGCCAGCGCCTGGCCCCTTTCGGCGACCGCGCGCGCCTCGTGCGCGGCGACATGCGCCGCCTGGACGCGCCCGCTATCCCGGAGCTTGGCGCTGAACGTTTCGACCTCGTGCTGATCGCCGCCAATACGTTCATGCACCTCGACAATCACCGCGACCAACAGGCGTGCCTCCAGGGCATCCGCTCTCGCCTGGCGCCGGGAGGGACGGCCGTGCTTGACGTGGCCAACCCCTTCCATGCTATGGCGCTGCCGCAAGGGGTGGTGACGCTGCGGCGGCAGGCGCGCGACGACGCCACGGGACAGGAGATCACCGTCACCGGCGTGCTCGAGGTCGACCCCACCGCTCCGCGCGTGCTCGACAGGTTGTATGTCGACCAGTATGGTCCTGACGGCGTGGTGCGTCGGCTGTTGTCGCGGGTCGAACTGCGCCTAATCTTCATGCCGGAGCTCGAGCTACTCCTCTCGGCGGCTGGCCTTGGCATCGCGGACGCCTATGGCGCCTACGACCTTGGCCCCTACGATAGGGACGCCGAGCGGATGATCGTAGTGATCAAGGCGTATGAATAGATTCCCTCACCCCCGACCCCTCTCCCGTGCGCGGGAGAGGGGGGCCGCCCCATAGTGTCACGGGTCATGGCGAAACCTCAGGGGCGTTGTATGATTTGAGTGTGACCAAAATCTGTGGAAGGGTGGAGGTGCCTAGGCCGCATCGGCTAAGGCCCACATCTCGGCTGTCTCAGGGACGGGACGCGCCGTCCCATAGAGGCGCTCATGTTGCCGCTGACG
>JAABUV010002292.1_pt1 | contig 26240 bp, 27 predicted proteins | sample 5559971 | NCBI WGS metagenome assembly JAABUV01 (sample SAMN10711881, study PRJNA513362) | rock metagenome | isolation source: Antarctica rocks | place: Antarctica: Victoria Land, Knobhead nord | collected 2015-12-19
ATCACAGGTATTCAAATAGCTTCATTGTTCTTCTTGAAGCAGGCCATTTTTCTTCTATACTACCTCGAAATATATATGGAGAGCGACAGCCTTCACTCGACGCACCACTCCTGTCCTTCACCCAGCCAACTGCCATCGAAAACAAAGTGCTTATCCTGCAGTATCACCCCGTTCATAGAATCCCTCTCGGAAATGTCTGCGTGCTGCTGCTGCCTCAGTTCAGCTAGAATTTCCCTTCTCACATCCAACGCATCAGCCAAACTGTCCTTCACCATTAGCCCAGGGAGCGCACGATATAGCTTTCCCGTTGTCTCCAGCTTTACGTATACGATCTCACCCTCCCATCTCTCCACCGAGCAAAGGGCGCAGTCTGTATACGAGAAGTCGCTCGTCTCTTTCTCCAAGCATCCTGGTATCTCCCTGAAAATAAGGGCTAATTTGATCTCTTGTAAATCAGCTGTGGATGCAGTTGACGGAATGCCTTCGTAATCATCAACATCGTTATCGGGATTCGTAGATCGCGTACACTCCATCCAAAAGGTCCACTCCCGACTGGCATCTCTCAGCCAGAACTTCTGCGCCGCGCGATGACCTTTCAAGGGTCCTAAAACAACACCAGGAAACCTCACCTTCAATCCAGACGTGGTGCGGAACGCCAGCTTAGTCTCGTTCGAATGGATGTTCCCCGGAAGGCTCGCGAGATGCTGGTTCATGAACGACGCGGGCGCCCAGCGGTATCCCTTCTCTTTGAGCCTGAGGCCGGTCCAGAAGATCAAGTCCCCACTGTAGCTTTTCTGGATCTCCCAGAATCGTTTCATCCTCATCTGGGGGGGGGCCTCCACCAGCCGGTCCATGTCGGTGCCCGTCATGTTTCCGAGGCAGATCGCTTCGTCTGTTGCTACACTGGTTGATCTATCGAAAATAGCCTCGACCAGTGATTGGAGGGATGAGAAAGGCTCCGGCGAGCGCGTGAGAACCCAGGGCCCGCGGAGTTTCATCATGTAGTTGGTGAATTTGTGTTTTTCGGCACGGTGGGATGAACTGTTGATTAGATTTATGATGGTCCATGTAAAGTCTACGGCAAGATCGGAAAATTGGAGGAAGATCATCTTCGATAGCACTCCTTCCTGGAGCGTCCACATGCGGGTGAGCCAGCCGCAGACATATACGCAAGCTAGACGATCAAAGTCGGACAGCGTAGTTGCTGGTATGCTTTGCATATAGTTATCGAGGACCAAGGTCTTCTCTGCCCCGTTGTATGTTTCACCCATCAAAGCAATAGCTTGACGTCTCGTCTCCATCGGCTCACGGGGACAGCAGATTGTATCGATCCAAAAGAAAGAAGGCTCACTATGCCCACCAAGGTTTCTAACTAGATTGCAAATCCTCCGCAACTGACACCTTGGTAGCGCGTTGTGCCATGGATTGCCTAGTCCATCGCTCCAAACATGGGATATAGCAACGTACTTGTTTTCCTCAGCTTCATGGAGTTCAATCGGCGTGCCTTCCTCTGTCTGCGTCTCCGTTGAGATCACCGGAATCTTCCGTCGAGCAAGCATTGAGGACAGTTCCTCGGGCTTGGCATGTATGAACGGACAGTTGCAATTCTTCTCTATATGTGCTGTTTGATAAGTCTCCCAGTGCATCTGGTAGGCAACGCATTGCCATTCGTTACATTGGTCATGTTTTCTTTCAGGATCGGGCCGTGAAAGATTGCTGATATAGTATCTTCCCGAGGGGCTCAATCGAAAAGCCCTCCGAACCTGACTTTTGCACCATTGATCCCGAAGCATCCTGGTGGCAAGAAGATCGGCTGAGAAAGACACATCTCCCCAATAGAGGTAGATCATTCTCTCTATACCTTGAGGCGCTCCATAAAGAGAGTTTCGAACACAAGTTAAGTAATCACCTAATGCGGAGAGAGAAAGAATTATCCTCGGATCGATTGTAGTATCAGCAGCGACGAAAGTTAAGACCTTGTGCGCCGTCAAAAGGCACTGATCTGCGTTGCTGCACTTGCTTTCGATTTCATCGTCCGTGAGATTTTGATCGCGGAGCTCCAATGCTTGAATGAATTCTGGCAGCGTAGCAGTCGTGATGACAGCCGTCCCCTCCTTAGTCTTGTGCCGAAACTCTTCAAGTGGTACTTCCGGACCTAGTATGGATGTGATGAGTCCGAAGAAGATCCAGTTCTGAAGAAATGAAGTCGCTTCTTCCAGTGGACGTCTTTCAAACCGATCGTCATCGTCGAACGGAGTCTGACGAGTCCACTGTGGGCGGACAAAAAGTTCTTCAAATTTCCACTGTGTGAACATTGGATACATCTGGAAAGGAAGGCCTTGAGGGTATTCATCGAGACACTGATTAGGCACTTCTAGCGGTTCACAAGCCTTGTGATGGGGCAGCCTCACGTGATCCATGACTGCTATCGGTTACGTATGGGTCATACACAGGCTTGCACGTGGTGCAGAGTTGCTGATGCTTTGTATGCAGGGAAGAATGCGGCCGATTCGCGATGGTCTCGATACAGTTTTACGAGACCTGTGCACTAACCTCATTTAGACTATATTTAGGGCCTGAAATGCGAAATGGATCTAACGGTATTGAACGTAATTCCCTTTTCCAAACGATTGCAAAGCTGCCTAGACTTGTACTGCCACTGCTGCCGCGACTACTACCTAAGCCTCTGCCCAGACATCCGAATCCCGGGCGTAGAGGGCGCTTGGACAACGGTATTGACGTTGAAGCTTTAGATTTTAAAGAGTAAACATCATCGCATTAGGCTATTAGGTCCGCAAATACGGAGGGGGAGGATAGGTTTGGCCAAAATTCTCGAGGATATGCGAAGAGTAGTCCGGACCAATTTCCAGTATAATTATCACTGGGGATACTACCGTAGCCTCATGTAGAATTGACCTGCACGATCCGGGATAGCGGGAGCGGCAGCGAAGACAAAAGGAGCGTAAGTTGACGCGAGTAAAGCCCTTCAGCGAAGTTGTAATTGTTGAGCGGGTAAAAGTCTTGTGCTCTTATGATGCTTCCCATTGGATACTACTCCTGATCAGATATTCTCTACAGCAAGACCCCGTAGCACTGTGGCTCAGCTCCATAGATGTCGTATGCTGCGCTCCGAAGTCCAAGATCCCATACTCTATGCCTTCATAACCCGTTGTTTCGTCAATGACAAGTACAGTACAGCTGCTCCATTCGCCAATCACCATCCTACCCAGGATGGGAAGGGGCCAGACGGCCCCTGCCGCTGGTCCTAATTTGCATGTCTTCCCAGCACGATGCAGTATCCGAGAGCGTGATTGGAGGTAATGGCTTTGGGTACGATTAATCGTAAGAGTCTCTTACCCTGTGCTTGCTGGTTGAGAGTTCGGAGGCTTCCTGATGTGCCTGGTCCCATTCCTCAGGGTAGCCAAAACATTCGAGGTAACCAAGAGCACGGAGAAAGCGATGATAACTCCCACCAAATTAACAGGGACAACGATAGCGAAGACCGCGAGTCCGCAAGCGGAGTGTTGGAAGGCCGGGCTGGAGCTGAGCCGCGTTGATGCCAGGCCAACTCGCATGGCAGAGAGTAAGTCGTGAAATAGGCGAACAAAACGATCAGCCATGAGAAGCTCTCCTTGAAGAAGCTGCTGCATTTGTGGTAGGGGTGGAAGAAGTTGCCTATGAGGGCGTGTTCCTGGGAGTACAGGATCGCCGGGGAAAAGCGGTATATTTGATTCAGACGGTCGAGGCGGAGTTCGCCGTACCTGTAGCGCGGACTCACTGCCTCAATTATCGACGTTAACGGTGCGCGGAAGATCCTCGAAAAGCTCCCGCCGTATGGTCCACGTGAGAGTTTCACGGAAGGGAAGAAGTGGGATCGCATGGCCGACAGCAAGGCGAAAGTCGGTTTCGTGGGTGATCCGGCAGGCATATGACAACAGTAATCCACAAGCATTTTCGTCGAGAGCGGAAGACTTGATGTCAAGATCATTTTCGGCAACTTGTACCTAACTCGCCAAGTTGTTGCTCCATGAACGCTAAGTGGCCCAGCTCTTCACGCTTTCGAAATAGATGCGCTATATGCTTGCAGAAACTTTTGCCAGATGATCAAAAGTCTACTTTGGTTTACAGTCCCTCCATTTCATTCATACTGCCCCCGCTTCAGTCACCATGGATTCTTTGAACATGCCTCCAAAATAGATTAAGAGCAAGCCTAAACGAAGATTCTTGAAGCCGTGTTTGAACTTCCCGAGCCAGCTGCTTGATCTCTTCCTCGTCGCAGTCATCTTCGCCTTCCGTCGAGAACAATGAGCTCCGATATATCTTGTTCAGCAATTCGTTGCGGCGGCTGTTATTGGGGATAAATTTGTCCATCCAGGAAATCCCGACTTGCTCTCTTTGATGAACTGGTAATTTGGAGATGAATATTAAAGCAGCAGTCCGATTAGAAAAGGAGAATGTTGATATCGTGATCGGTCTTCCAGGTTGGTTTTCAAGGAATAAACCCGGTGAGTTTGAGTTAAGCAGACAAGCGGAAAAAAGCGTCAGAAGGTAGCAAAAGAGCCATATTACAGACCCAATATTCTGGTTCAGTGGCAAATTACCACTGCTTAAGCAGGTTAATGCGGCTGCCTGGATAACCAATACAAAATCGATAGCTCGGAGTGCCCATAGTACAAGTCGAGGTCTCGTGGGTCGGATGGGAATGTTTGTCAGGGCATGGAGCTGAATGGAGTAGCCGACAAGGACGTCCAAGTGAGAGGCATTCTCTGATCTGGCAATGATGTGGGTATCGATTGGGGCGTCTTGAGATATCGCAATCGGGTTTCCATCTAAGCCGTGGGGCTGGGAAAATATAGCGGACGTTGTATGACGGAGAACTGCCTGTAGGATATCTAGAAGCGCCAGGCAGCTCATCAGCAGCGATGATATATAAAAGCCATAAATGCCGAGGACTAAGGCTAGGACGAGGTGGCAAGTGAGATGCAAGGCATTGACACCATGACGAACCCAGAAGGCCATGGTGCTTGCAGACGCGGAGAGTGGACGGACAGGGACGACAAATGTGACCCTGACCGTCACCGGACGAGCAGACTGCGGGGTGACCAAGTCCTGCGAGGGCTCTTCCAGAAGTTGGGCCAGCTGAAGAAACCCATAATTCACAAGCGGAAACGAATTGCCATTCCTGAGGCTTGAAACGACTCGATCCCTCCCAGTTTCAAACCCGCCGAAGAGTTCTGAAAAGTTTAGAAACCAGAGCCGGCCCACATCTTTGACACAACCAGTCAGAGGCACCGTGACGGAAGAACTGCTGCAGATGCAGGAGAGCAGCGAGGATTGCGCTCGTAGATTCTCGGCGAACAGGGCAATAGGCAGAAATGAGATGATTTTAAAGGCTTGCAGGGCTGCGAAATGGCCCCGGGGAATTGCGTCAGACATGATCGCTTGCGAGGTGGAGGGTATTACAGAGCTCCATTCAACGATTCGCTTTCAAAATTGACACCGTTGAGATTGAGAGGTAAGTAGGATCTGTCGGCTTTGATAGAGCCTCGCGAAAGTCGCCTTGTCGAGCAGTGGAAGCCCGCCAAGCGTTGCAGCCTTGGGGCAGTGCAGAAGGCCATCAATAGGCTGAGCCATCGCTACGCTGTCGGAAAGATCATGCTTCACAATCTACTCTACTCTACTTTTAGTGCTCACAGCACGAGGGGCAGCTGAGAGATATAAGGCACAGATACTGTACCGTGACACATTCCACCAGCGAGCGTACTCAACATTTGCGTTGATTGCACTGATACCCTATCTCCCCTAAGCGGCCAACACTCAGTCAGTAATCAGAAGGCTCTTTGTAACTCTCTGAATAAATAATATGGAACCATTGCTAGATGCTGAAAATGAGACCTTATCATTAAAGAGCTTTACACGTGCCGCTATCAGGGAAAACCAGATTCTACTGTTTAGACTTCGCAAAGATCCAACGGCAAGCACCGGCTACAGGCTTGAACATCGATTATCGTTTGAAGAACCATACTACGCCATTTCTCATTCCTGGACGGACCGCACAGGAAGTGGGGACTCAATCATTGTCACTGACTTAGCCCCTTGGAGCATTTGTCTATCGCCTGCTAAACGTGGTTTTCTAGACTGGCTATTCTGTGCTCAGGATATCAAACCCGGGGAATCAGACATACGCTGGACATCGTGGTACTGGATGGATCTTCTCTGTATTGACCAGGCACGAGAAGACGAAGAGCTCTTCTCAAAGCAATTGCAACAGATCCCGCAAGTTTTTGGTAATGCAGCTGCATGCCTAGCAATACTCGCGTCTTGGCCATGTGCAAATGCAATGGCAATGCCTGAGCCCGCTTCGACTACCGATGCGGTCGATGATGCATCCACCGTGGAATATGATGCTTTAGCAGAGTGGTCAAATCGACATCTTGCAGATTGCTCTTGCTTGCCACTCATAGATGCGTGGCTCACTCGGGTGTGGACAAGGCAGGAGCTGCTCTACTCACGGAAGATCATCGTTATTACGGCAAACTTATGGCTTTCACCACACCACAAGTCATCATCCGATATCTGGGTTCAGAAACCTCAATTTTATATTCCACCAGCAGTAACGCAAGGTCTTGATGAGCTTAGCAGCTGCCTCATCACCTGGGCTACGAAGAACAGACGACCCATTCGCTTTTATGCACCCGCTGTTATTGCACGTATTGTTCGTGCCTTAATACGAGGCCAGCCCATTGAGGAAACTATCGTTTCAGAGGACGTATCGAATGTGCTACCAAAATCTTCATTTGCAGAATGGTTTGCATTCAACTGGAGTATGCTACTTAACGGCTCGATAAGATACACATCCCACAGACGAGACGCCATCATCTCTCAAATGCTTTTTATTCCAGGTTATCAAGTTCCACGAAATCCTTGGTCAAAGCCCCTGGAGGCCATTGCAGTAGACGCAGCGTCCCAATTTCGCAGACTCCTGCACGCTTATCAGCTGGTGGCGACAATCATAGGATTGGATCCAAGCAAGGCTGCATCTCCGATCGGTAAACCGATAATTACGGAATCATTTAATGAGAAAGGAGGCCTGGCAGATATTCTCCACGCAGTAGGTAGTCCCTTAGTATTACCAAAAAGGTTTCACGATCAAGAGAGAGACTGCAGTAATAGCTCCGAACTCATGGTCTACCGACCAAATAGTAGCCCGCGATACCGGGTACTCGACGAAATCGACATTATAGGTAGACCTTTAGAAACAGCACGCCACATCCTCAGTCTAGCAACTCTGTGGGCTAAAGCAGCAGATTGTAGGACATCTTGGAACGTGCGCGACTGCTTTGAAGAGATAGAAACATTAACATCTTGTTGCCTATCCGATCACTGTTCACCTAAAAACCTGCTGCAGCTGGCAAGAGCGTTAAAGCACTGCCTAGGTCGTATGACTAATAGCGTCTGCTTCACAGTCATGACGATTCCAAGGCGGACATCGCCTCAATACTCACGGCCCTACAATGATGAAGAAGTCGATGATCTCAAGATTCCGAGAGCGTTTCTTGTCATGGTGAGATATAAAGATGCCAACATAGCGTCTCACGCAAGCATTCTTTTCGGTGACCTAAATATGGGTGAAGAAGGCGAGATATGGGGCTTAGGAGTGGAAATGGGTACGAAGTTCGAACACGGGATCGCCGTAATAGCTGGAAATGATGGTATATTGAGACCCGCTGCAAGTGGTGCATTACTGCCGACGGAACGAGAGGAAGAGTATAGGAAAATTGTGAGAGGTCTTGAGGTGACTAATACAGAAGTTGTCTCAATATCTAAGCTGTGTGATGTCTCAGTGGGTATTTTGCAGAAACCTTAGAAAGCATCATCAAGATACATCAGGTTGCAAAGACCCTGTATCTGTAGGGCGGGTAATTCCCAGCTGGCAAAGGTACAGTCGCTGCGCCTTCCATACGATAATGGCGGCAAAATGCCTCTTGAGCACGGCTAAGGCAGAAGTGGTGCTCTGGTAGCCAAGAGAGAGGACAAGAGAGAGGACGGAAGCAAGGATTGTCGATGTAGTCGTTGGAGCCGAAGACATAGAATTCTTATCAATCCGATCTAAAAAGGCAAACATCCCCCCTTCTGCCACGAAGAACACCTTACAGTTCGATATGATGGGTATTGATACCGTCAAAGTAAGGAAGATATTAAACCTCGTATCCCTGACCCACCATCATTGATATCGAGCCCCAATATCTTCACCTCTCCATCATCGCCAGTACTAACAACGATCTCCTCTTCTTCTGCTGCCTCGTCAGGCTCTTCCTGCCTCGGCCACGGTCTCTTCGCCCACGTGACATGGTTGACTTCACAAACGCCGTGCACAGCATCTTCCTGCGCCATAATGCGCTATGACAGATAAATCGTAAAAAGCTTGAGTCCCGATTCGACTGCTCTTCTCAAAGCAGTTTTGCTGCCTTTCCTAATTGAAAACAGCAATCTCCAATCCCAAGTTCGGGTTACATATAAAATATATATATATTATATATACTCTAGACTTAGGACTTGAAATTGCCGTTGTCAATTGGGGAAGGGAGTAGAGCCGCCTTGGAGGGAGCATAGGAGAACAGAGGGGGAGCATCAGCAGGAGGCATATGGCTAAGCCTAAAGCCATTAAAGGCGTAATTAATTAGCAAGCGTTGACCGAATATCATTGATCTTAAAGCAAGAAGTATTAGCCGGCTATAAGGCTGCCAATTTAGGCTCCCTTCTACTGCGCCCCTTTATTCCCCCTGTGCTCCTTCAATGCTCTCTCGGTGCTCTCTCGGTGCTCTCTCGGTGCTCCCTCGGTGCTCCCTCGGTGCTCCCTCACTATTCTCCCTTGCTCCCTCGGTGCTCCCCCCTGCTCTCTCACTAGTCTCCCCTGCTCCCTCACTGCTCCCCCTTGCTCCCTTACTGCTCCCTCTAAAGCGGCCAATCCTAAGTTCGGGGTGTATATAATATATAATATATAATATATATATTATCTACACCCCGAACTTAGGATTGGAAATTGCCGTTCCGGGACGGGAAAGGGAGTAGGGCCGCTTTAGAGGGAGCAGCTGTTGAAATGTATGATGTCAATGAGTCATCTGCACGTGATTTGGGTGTAGTGCAATAGTATTATGATAACTAATGGATGGATGTAGCTATGTAGAATGGAATAACCATCACGAGAAATCTCTATTAGTCTGCCAAGGCCCCCTGACTAGTCCTGATTAGTGACTACCGAGGTTGACCCGGTCTGAATTCCAACAGCAGCGAGGGAGCAAGGGGGAGCACTAAGGGAGCAGCGAGGGAGCAAGGGGGAGCACTATGGGGCAATGCAGGGGCGCAGCAGATGGGAGCCTAAAATGGGTCCCCTGGCCTTCGGCTTGAGCTGCCCTCGTTGTTTTCAATACCTTCAGCCCCGCCTGCTGCCTAGAATTCGACACTTCCGTAGAATCCTTCGAGAGTTGAAGCAATTGGGGGATTTCCAGCGAGGCTCCCGTAATGGATTAGCCGTTCTGCCCTGCCAAGTCATTTATGATGTTCAAAAAGATTAGGAATCCTTGGCGCAGAGAAAAACATCACCCCCCACCTAAATTTAGTAGTAAACATCCCATATATCCCAATAGTCTTGATTCCAAACCCTTTTAAGGCCTAATTAGGTGTTTTTGAAGCTATACAGACTCCCTACCATTCAGTATGGTCCGCGGCACACGCAGCCAGCAACCTGTCCTCGTCGCCCCGTTTACTCCCAGCGCTGAAAGGGTTTCCAAGCCTCCCAAAAAGCCCAGAAGGCCGACTGTACGTGCTCAAGAGACGGCTCAACTGCTCAAGGAGCGTCAGATCCGGAGGGATAAAGAGAAGTTACAGAAGGAGGCTCGACATAACCGTCGGGGGGCCCACCATCCTAGCACCGCTGAGGGTAGGCGCTTACGAGACGAGTACGCCAGGGAGCTGGATAGGCAAAGTGAGGCCTCCGACCGTGTACGGGCCCAGAAAGAGAGGGAGGCAAGGGAGTGGAGTGCTGAAGTCGCCCAATTCGGTGAGGATGAGGCTAAACGTCGCCGTGAGTTGGAGCGTCGTATTATGAGGGAGCAATCGGAGCTCCCTACCTCAGAGCTTGAAGAACTAGATATGGAGGAAAAGTCGGCCAACCCTGATATCATCGTTGCTACTCATATCCGGGTTAATAAGCAGCTCGTGATTCAGGACTCCCTCCCAAAGACACAGCTTAATATATTCGATATCGCCGACTATGAGCATCACCTGACTCGTGAGATTGAAAAGCGAGATGGGTTTACCAATGGATGGGAGGTTGAAAAACGGACAGCCTTCGTTAAGGCCCGTCATGGTAGAGCTACTAGGATACCTCAGACGCTGAGCGATTTTTCTATTGAGGAATGGGATAAGGTCTTCAGTATTATCCATGACCAATCAGCTCGCTGGGGGGGCGCAATCGACGTCAAGATTGAGCTAATCTACACTGCTCCAAAGGGGAAGGAGAAGAAGCGTCCACGTGATATCCTATCGTCCGATCCAGTTGAGCTCTCCGACACCCCACGCCAAATTAAGGGTACACGGACCGAGAAACTCGAAGCAAAAGCACGAAATCAGACCCAGACGATGCAAGGAGCGCAGGCTAGGTCTTTAGACTTACTCCGGCGATGGCAGTGTCATGACGAGCATTGCTTCAATCAGAACGGCTTCTGCTTCGTTGATTACCATGGTAAACACTACGTCTTCAACTCTAAGGAGCAGCTACAGTGGGCTCTTGCTATCGACCGTCAGGAACCGGATGTGTCTATTGAAACACCTCCCGAGCAGATGTATAGAGGTTGGACTGGGTTCAACGGCCCAGTGACACAGACATCAAGGAGGTCGACCCAGTATCAAGAAAGACAGGAGGCAAAAGCCGAAAGGGAGGAGTCTAAAGACTTCTTTGCTCAGTATATGGAGTTCAATCAACAGGCGATGAAAATGGCTATGGCTGATAAGATGGCCGAGCAAGCTGAACGGATGGCTCGAAAAAAAACCCCACCTCCACTATCGGCTCCACCTATATGGCAACAGCAACAGCAGCCTCAGTGGCAACAGCCATATCAGCAGTATCCACAACCGCCTCCTCATCCGCCTCCTCCTCCTTATTGGTCACAGCAGACATGGCCGCAACAGCCACCTCAGTATCATCCCCTCGCCCCCTCAGTACAGCAAACCCAATATCCTCCTACTCCTCCTCCTCCTCCTCCTCCTGCTCCTATACCAGCTCGACAAGCGTCGCCCTCACTTACGCATCCAGCGTCTACTGCTACGTCTGCTCCGGCAGTGATATCGAGCCCGATTGATTCAGGGAATGAGGATGAGGAGGAGGTTATTGATAGATTCTTCGAGTGGAAGCTCGGCCGTACAAAAAAGGAGGCAACAAGGGCTAAGGTCCGTGAGGCTCTACAAATCATTAGTGAGCAGTGCTGGAATAGCAAGGACCTAAAAGAGATGTCGCGTATCAGTACGCCCATATACCAGACTGCTGTACAGAAGGGTATCCCAGAGGGTATGGTAAGGGGGTTTATATCAGAATTGAAGCTATTCAAAGAGGAGTGGAGGCGAGCTAAATTGGTCATGAATATTCGGAATGCAGCCTGATCTATCTAGTTAATAGTCTAGCCTTAGAAATCCATCCGTCCAGCTTCAAACTCTCGCTCTACCTCCCTAACATCAGACTCAAATAGGTAGCCGTCATGACGAAAATGCTGACGTGGAAAGGCGTCACAGTGACTATTCTCTATTGCATGCCTTAGGAACTCGCTAAAAGCGCCCTGGAAGAATGGCCATACTAAGGTGAACTCCCTCCTTACCCACGCCTTCAGTATACTGAATGTCAACTCAATCGGATTGAGATCTGGCGAATAGGGTGGGAGGTAGCGAACCTCTAGGCCACGTGAGCCAATCAGCTCTTCAATCCGCCCATTGCAGTGGATACTAGCGTTATCCATGATAATGATTTGCCCAGGGCGACAGCACGGTAGTAGCTCATCCGCTACCCAGCGATAAAATTGCTCTGCGTTGAACCACCCTTCTTTTATCGCTGTACATGGGAGGTAACCGTTGATCGCATAGGCTGGAAGCACACTCCACGAATGACCCCGGCGACGAGACGCATGATAGCGACCTGGCTGACCGACTGGAGCGTAGGTATAGTGCCGCCAGCCAGTCGTCTCGTTGAACAACGACTCGTCAATAAAGACGAGCTGCTCAGCCATCCAGTGTATTGATTCAGCTCGATACACGAGTCTTAACTCATTACTTTGCCGGTCCCCCATTCGCTGAGACTTCTTCCTCGACCAATTCATCCTTTTTAGAAACCTTTGGACTGTCACCCTGTCCACGATGATGTCCCATTCCTCCCATAGGAACCATACCATCTCTTTCTGGATCGCCCAGGGGCGCTGTCTGAGGAAGGAAATCAAGCTATCGCCAGCGGCCGTACTAATCTTGCGAGGGCGACCTTTAGGGCGAAGGTGAGGCTGGTAGGGAGTACCCCATACGAAGAGGTTCTGCTGCATGAGATATATGGTGCTCTTGCCACAGTGGACTACCTCAGCGATGTCGTCAGGGGGCCAGCGTAGGAGCAACAGGCGGACGATCTGGCCGCGAAGGGCTGGAGCAAGGGCCTTGGTCATAGCTATGAACAAAACACCATAAAAAGCGACGTCAGGCCTCAAAAGGGTTTGGAATCAAGACTATTGGGATATATGGGATGTTTACTACTAAATTTAGGTGGGGGGTGATGTTTTTCTCTGCGCCAAGGATTCCTAATCTTTTTGAACATCATAATTTCCATCGAACATGCAGGCGGGGCTAAAAATAGCGAGGGCAGCTCAAGCCGAATTAGAGCAAGGTGGCCAAAGCAGGCCACTTATTATACCTCGCTATATGACTTGTTCGTCCATAGATTACGCAGCCCACGTTGGATTCACCATGATGGAACAGGTACATGTCGGTTTCTGGATCAACTACTCCAGGAATGCCGCGCTCGGGGCGACCATCACGGTGCCCTCCAAATGGGGTGGTGATCTTGTGTCCGCTCTGGCCACGCTCGTAACGATCTCTGGCGCGTGTACGTGGAACATGGTAGCGTTCTGGATGCATCAGTACCGGAGCCGGACAACGCCTATGGATGGCCCAGGTACCCTCTTTCAGATTATCTTGCGAAATCCGAATTCCGCGCTTGGTTCGGCGTGGGACTTGTTGAAGACGGGCAACGCGTGGCAGGGCAAGGTGGAATCGTCCCGCCTGCGCGCAGGCACGCTCCTGCTTGTGCCGTTAGTTATCTACGTCGCCTTTACCGTTGCTGCCGTTTGTGTTGGTCAAGTCATCACCCTTCCAGCTTACGAAGCTGCCCACGTTCTTCTCAAGCCGAACGATTGCGGGCTCGTTAATTATAACATAACGACTCCGCGAGGTCAAAGCGCAAGAAATGCAAAATTCCTGAGCGAGAGCCGCGCAGCAAGATCATATGCAACGAAGTGTTACGGTCGAAACTCAACGGAAGCTGGTTGCTCCATTTTCCAGGTACGCGGCCTCCCTTATACGGTCAAAGACGGCGCGCCGTGTCCTTTTGGAGGCGATGGAATATGCCGGACCGGAGACCATGGGGCGTACCAGATGGAGACTTGCTTGCTAGACTCTCATGTCCACCTAGGAATCAATGCACCAGCACAAGATCGAGTAACCTTCCGTCACTCGGTCACCTGTGCGCCTCTGCAGCTTGAACAGTATATTGATGTCACCAAGGACAATAGCACGACTAATAGTTCGCTGATACAATTTTTTGTCGGCCCGTTCGTTTCAAATGAGTCATTCAAGTACTCAACACATAACGAACTTGGCAGTTTGTCCTACCAAATAAGGTAAGCACATGGCAGTTCGAAGTGGATGGAGAATGCTGGCCTAAGCAAAACGCAAGATGTTAGTACATGAGACACGACAATCTGTACAGCTACTCCCGTGCGCGTGAGCGTACTTCCAAAGCTCACTGGACTGCGTCGGCTGTCCCTTCTGTTTGTTGACTACGCGAAAAAATGCAACCTCCGTTCGAAAGCACTTTTGAAACAGGATACTGACAAGTCTGAATAATCGTAGTGGAATGTTTGCCGATGCCGGCGACGCCAGCGATGTGTGGACACCTGTCGACTCCTTGAACCGCACAGATGCTCAAGTCAGCCTTTACTTTTTTACCCCCAACTCTGTGGCGTATCTCGAGCCTGTGCTCGATCCCTTTTTCCTAGCCAATGGCACCTTCAATTACACGATCGCCAGCAGCCCTTTTGGGGACCGTGTATTATTCAGCCCGAACCACGATGTGTCTGTGATGGGTTGCGCTGATGATTGGCAATTCTGCAATCCTTCCACAAATGACTGTACCAAACGCGGGAGCCTCATCCAAAATACAGCCACAGGCATTGGACTCAATTCAAAGCAGGTCTTGACAGCAAAGCGCATCGGCATAGCATTTGCTCAGTCCGCCACATTCAGTAGCGTCACCGGCCTTAACAGCGCTGCGCTTGCGGCTACCGACAAAGTCTTTGACTCCGTTAGTGGCGGATTGCCAGACAATCAGTGGCAACAGGAGACTAAGCTCTGGTTTGAGACGTCCTTGGCTAAGATACAGCAATATATCGTGGACTACCCTGCAAATAAACTAGCCGACTTGACACCGGGCTTCACGTTCACATCATTCGCTCTAGATCATCAATGTTCGAGTCAGATCGTGCAGACAACTGGCGCTTATCAGAACTTCTCTTTCCTCGGTATCTCTATCATCCTCGTAATTTGCCCAATTATCATTATGACCTCGTTTAGCTTAGAAACGTTCGTACAGCGTGTTTTCCCAAACCGCAAGCCAGAGGGAAGCAAGCGGCACAAAACAACTGCGTACATCGCACACGGTATCCTACAGCTGACCCGGATGGCGCTTGAAGGGGCAGGATACGATGGGTTTGCCAAGGACATGAACGAAGTACCTGTTACTACCGGCGGGAACACCCAATTTGAAGCACCGATGGAGGACGGAGAGGCCGTTTGTTTTAGGCCGCCGGGCTACACCGCGCTTCCCATGTCCCACAGCGAAGAACGGCCCATTTTACGATCCCCCCTACTGCACAACGGTGCAAACGATAATCAAGATTCGAGGGCATGGGAGTACGCAGCAGCGTCAAACGTATAATCGAGGGCTTAGGCGACAAAGATTTCTCAGTCCACATTGACACCGTCCTATGAAGGCGATTTGGTGGAAGTCAAGGACCTGGAACCGAGCACTCCCTCCACATAGGTAGTAAACATCCTTTAATTACTAATAAATTTCACTACGTTACAAGATCAGGTAGTAAATGCAGTAACGTTAATTGATTGAATTCTCACTACTATATACTCGAACTACTAAAGGGTCATAACAGGGATCTACGCTTCGTACCGAGCAGACCATCAGCATAGCAAATGCTCTACTGCGAAGAAGCCCTCTCTTCTTGTAGATTCTTGTCTTCCGAAAATATACCTTTGCAATTGGTCTACCTACCGCCAGTGCATGAGTCAGCTGCAGAACAAAAAAGCTTTCTAAGAGTCACCGATAAACGAGTGAAAGGACGTAGTCATACAATAGCTCTCTAGATCAAACCGATAATGCCAACACCTCCAAGCAAAATCACTGCCAAAGTCCACCAAAAGTGACCCCCTGCCATTGAATTCCTCAAAGCTTTTCCAAGGAAAGGGACTACGCTCCCATTTCCGGTACCTCTGCCGCCCATGGTCACTGCAGTTGCGTCGGTGGTTGGCAAAGTCCTCCATCCAGATCTGATGGCACCGCCCAAGCTAGTCGAAGTACCATCAACCACAGCATTGGTACCTAAAACCGGCAGCGAGACAGTAATACCATTGACGGTAACAGCGCTGCCGGGCGCCGGAGTATTACCGCCGACCACCAGATCGGATGGTGGACCTTGAGATATCTGAAGTACTTGAGAACCAGTGGGAATGGCTGTCGCTTGGGAGTCCAGCGGGATCGTGTTGCTGCCCACTACGACATCTGAGCCGGAACTAGGCAGGGGGAATGGGGTGTTCTCCACTGTTATGGAGCCACCTCGAGCACAAGACAGATCAGCTACTAAGTCGCTTGCTTTGGCAGAGTCTTCGCTTCTACACACCTTCATCCGCCAGTGGGTGAAGCACGACGTGTCACCTCAGAGATTGAGAAGTTCTTCCAGGATGAGTAAAAGGAGACTGACATGTTGTTCTACAAGAAGCTGGCTGAATGCAACCTCTCCCTAACTCAGATTGAAGCAATGAAAGCCTCGTATACCATTCGGTAGGCAACCTGGGTGAACCGTCAAGGCCTAGGTCCGCCCCACCACAGGAGATGCTACAGCCAGAGCAAGCACGTCCATAAAGACAGGTGTTGCAGAATACTTATCGCGGTAATGCTCGACCATAATTTCAATCAGACCGTCCTCAACGATCGAATGATTCTTAACGGAACAATGCCAAAGGCTACTGGCAGGCAACCCCAAAAGTTCTCCCTGGTGCGAAAACCCCCAAGAATCCGTGAATCAATGGTATAAAGACCTGGTTACATACTGATGGCCCGTTGTGCTACACCTGTGGTCGCTTTGGTCATGTGAAATGAGGATGTGCTGCCTGCCTGGGAGCAGGCATACCTGAAAGAAATCATCTTGGGGGACAGGCCTCATGTGAGCTTTGCGGCTGCCTGCTACGGTGCTTTTGATGGCGCTGATCAACCCTACCATTCCAACCACGAAAGCTACCTTCCATGCTCATCACCTACAACCATGCAGCAGGCTTCACCAGGCGCCAATTCAATTCTCTTTGGAATTAAAGGCCTGAAGCTTTCCTCGGCTCGTTCATCTTCTACACTAGCTGCTTCCCATTCAGTGGACGCAAACATTGGTGAAGGCTCTGGCCCTAACAAGAGACCTCATATGGAGGAACATTCATTGCCGCAGTAAGCTCCTACCCTACCGCAGTAGCCTGTTCAGGATGATCGGTTGAAAAAGAAGGGCCGAAAGAAAATTGGGAAGAAGTCTGAACCACAAAATCTTATTGGGATGTTCAATGACACGCTTGGCAAGTATGATACCGCCATTTCTATTCGCCAGCTCATGCAGCAGCATCGGGTTGACATATCATTGATGGATTTTGTTGCTTGGTCCCCTCAAGCTTGCAAGGAACTCAAACGTATGTGTACCAGAGTATCCAAGAAGCGGGAAAGGAAGCAAAACGCTTCGTCTGGTGGCCAACCACAGGTACCGCAGCAAGCTATTCCTCTACTACAGCAGCCCTTCGTTCCTCAGATACCTCAATTGCCTCAATACTCTCAGTTTCCCATGCAGCAACTGGCAGGACCAGCCTAATTCCAGCTTGCTATGCAAGCACCTCCTTATCAAACTCAGCCCTTGCAGCAAGCTGCAACTCAGTCTCAGACCCAACAACAGGTCCTTATCAAGGTCCTTTCCCAGCAGTCGTTTTCGCTTCCACCTCATAGCTCCGCGGCCCAGTCTTCAAGCCTCGCTGTCTACCGTACTGAAGCTGAACGCGCTTGGGCTGAGCGTCACACTCGTGCTTTGTCAAGCAAGCTCGGAAAAGACAAGCAGTACCGCATCGAAGTAACCATTAAAAAGGAAAATGGGAAGAGGTTACCCTACAGACCAAGGGTCAGACATCAATGTGATTTCGCCGGGCTTGGCAAATTGGCTTGGCAAATTACCTTGGCCTGACTTTACGAGTGCTTGATGAAATCGGTTTCGCTGGTTTATCTATGCGGACAGCAGACAATAGAGAGACAGTGCTTCAATTCTAGGTTACCCTTGACATATCCGTTGCTGGTGTCAGGCGTACCGTTCGTTGCTTCGTTGGTCCAGAAACACCTCATAGTACCAAGGCCAGCACATGAATTTGATCCTCGGTTTGCCATGGCTATGGCAGGTGAATGCGCACATCGCTATCCGGGACAGTAAGCTACTGCTTGGCTAAAGATCTTTCTTGGGGCATGTCTATCTCTATGGCTTACTGTGGTTTGGTAGCGCTATTGTAATGACGAGTACGACGATAATGGGAAGATGGAGACAGGGTTTATAGAAACGGCATAAGAGAGCTGAATTTCAACGGATTTTACCAATTGACTGCTATTTCCAAACTATAAACCTTTAACATGTATAATACAATGAGCCTCCCATCAATCGCACGCTAGGACCACCGTCTGAGGGGAGCACCCATCTCTCATTGCCCGTGTGACGCGTTTATCTTGGTAGCACCAGGTAACGCGTGGAGGATGTCGGTTAATTTCGCGATAATCGCCATCTGCTGTCCATTCGTCTCATTTCGGTGGCTTTCGGCTGTGGTCAGGTCATCCTTAAGTGCTTGACAGCGTAGTCCTGCGTCGATTCGATTACTCTTTTCGATATTGAAGGCTAAATTGAGAGATTGCACTTCTTGAAATTGGGTATTTCCGGCACTGCTTTTGCCAAGACATTCAGCCTTACAATGCTGGGCGCTGATATCAGCTAGCATTTGCATTTGTCAACGATGTAGACGGGCGCACACGCACTCGGAGTATACTTCATTGATAGATTGTCCCTTACCGGATAATCACCCAGATATTACTAATCGTTGACCCTACGATCATTGCCCGTAAGTCCGGTGCCCTTTCAATGCCATTCTTCGATTCATTTACCATGAGCTGACGAGCTAGTGTGCCGGCGGAAAAGGGACGAGCTGAACGTTCTGGACGGAGAAGTAATGGCGGATAACTCTGTCCGAGGAGGGTATATATAGGCAGCTAATCTTGTCCTGGAAGTGGTGTTCTACTACGTAGACGGGCGAGGACAGATGCTGGGTCAGCTACGAGAACTCGTGCGGCTGGAATTCGAGACAATGCTGTGGCCGAGTCTGCCAAAAACGTTGTGTAATACAGATCACTCGAGGAGCTGAGGAATGGAGCCAATGCCTCGGCGCCGCCGCAAGCAAGAATGCCTATTCAAGTACTCTGTCCACCACCACCACCGCACATGGCGAAGATCAGAAGTCCTGCAAAGGCAGCGAACGAAACGATAGCCAACACCGGGATACGCCTCTTCAGAGGAGAGCCTGCTGCCTTCTGGCATGCAGCCACCAAATTTTACCTACCCCAGCGGTGATCATATCAACTGCTGCTGTACTCGTGGCCAGCCTAGGAATAAGTGCAGACGGTCACTGAGTGAAGTCCGCCCAGCTGTCGCAGCGCAATGCAAAAACACCCTCAGAATGGTCCATATCGTCAACCTCATCGCACTCCTCACATCAATAAGCTCGCCGGCTCCTTCGCAATATCATCTGATCCTGGATTTCGTATACAACTGCCTTCTGAACTCATCTACAACGAACGAATCGAAGCTGCAGGGTTCAATACTCTTTAGCTTGTGGCAGCACCGTGTCGACACGGACGGAAGCTAGCCCAACTATTAGAAGCTTCAGTGAAGGGCAAAATGGAGGCAGATATCTACCTAGGCGTGAAGGCAATAGAGAGATTGGCGACAACGGAACCAGTGGATTACCATCACTTGATTGGCTCCACTTTAGGTCCAGATACTGGAGGTGGCCGAGCTACCTTAGATCAACCCCTGCATCGCCCATGAATACCCAAGCCCGCGCGTAAATGGTGTTGATCGAAGAAACGTCCCGGGACAGATCGACGCGAGTATTGGTGGAGCACAGAAACGAGGCAAAGTGGAAAAGCTCGCGAAGGACGACCAGCGATACCTACTTGACGCCTTGCTCTGCGCGAATGGAGGTAGCACCCATCGAGCATCCGCCACCTTCCCAACTATTTTGTCCAAGGAAGGGGCTGAGCTTCATCTGAAGAACAGTAGACCAGTCGAACAAGCGCGAAGTGCAAGCCTGGCCACTACAGCTTATCGCGCCACATTGTAAGTTATTCCGAGAAGTTGCCATACTTCAAACCACCTCGTATAACCACAGCTGACAAGTTTGGGTCAGAGTGCGTATTCGACACTCGTGTATATTAATTAGATAGGATCATAAATATAAGTTCTCCGTATTATGTTTATGTAGCCTAGCGATATCACGTGACAAAATATATAATCTAGGCTAGTTAGATACCGGTTCCTATACTATAATATATATCTCCTACCTATCTAGTAGTCAGTCGTCTTATAACTACTTAACTTATCGGAAGTAAAATTACCGTAAGTAAAATAATATAAGTAAATCGACGGAATTTATTATTTATATTACGTTATTTATATTATTATACTAATAAAATACTTTATTTAAGTAGGAGTATGAAAAAGTCCAGATAAGGAAGGGGGCGTTTAGAGCAGGAGAAACCTTGTATATATCTAATTATTTACAGTAATCGTAATATTAACATACGTCTTTCCCGCGTCGATGATATCATGTTGTTATGCGCTTCTATACTGTATATGCTGATTATTTCCTTGTGTTACTCCTCCTACGCGTCATGTTTCTTACCGGCTTGCTGTTCGCCTTGTCCTTTTATTATGAACGTGTCAGTAACTTTCGCACCTGGAAGGTATGGTTCAACTCTCCTAATAAGAAAAGCTTATCCTCGCCAGGGCCTGAATAATTGCAGACTCCTAGTATTATAAAGCGAACATTCCGACTTGGCAAAGGCCTCGCCCTTGACCGTTCTTTCATCAGCTCATTATTGCAAAAGAGAAATTGATGGCTACAGCTATCGCTCTTATCGGGCAAATGAAACGTGGGACTGGATTATCGGGCTGTACCGCTGCTATTGTATGCGCCCGTTAGCTTCCACCATGAAGTCAGTATGCTAAAGACCTGCACCGTTCTGGGAAGTCGGTGACGCTATGGACCATAATGGTCCAGTGCAGATGATCCTGAAGTCAGCATGTCGTTCTTCTGGGGACATCGACCCGTGGGTGTGTATGGAATTTTGTGACATCCTTGACCTGTGAAACACGGAAAGAATGCGAAGAGACATCATTAATCGAGGATTCGAGGTGTAACCATGGAGGTCATGGGGCATCAACAAGTCTAAGCCGTTGTTACTGATCGTTGAATAGGACGAAATCCAAGGTCGATGGCTATAATGATCCACGAACAGCATCTATTAAGTTTGCCAAAACACTGATAGGTCAAGCGGTGCGCCTTACTCGTCTTAACTTAATGCCAATATTATCATTATCTTTCAAGGTATCGTCCGTCTGTCTATCGACCACCCACGCTAATTAAGGAGTGTATATCGATGCCACGACCGCCCATTCGAGACTCATTCTTCGTTGTAGCCTCAACCACAGCCCCACAAAACCGCCGTCATAGGTTTTCAGCCCCTCCCAACCCCCACTCAAGCAGCTCCTATATATTTCTCTTCGCTAACACGGACTTGGCATCCCTTTTGTAAGCCCCATAGCCACCTTCGGGCGCTGGGTAGGATCCATAGTCGCCGTATCCTCCGCTAGATGCAGGACGCAATAAGTGAATGTCATTGTTAGGTCTAGAGGTGGGGGAAATATATTGTTGAGAAGGGGAATTAGGGGGTAGGATGGAAGAATATCAGGCTTGGCTCACCTAGCTGGTGGTGCGGGCGTAGCACTGGCACCTTCGGAAGCGCCAGCGCCAGCATAGGAGCCATAATCCCCGTAGCCTCCACTAGATGCGGGACACAATTAGTGAGTGTCATTGCTAATTGTTGGATTTTCATACAGAGAGGCAATTACAATTTTTGGCAAATTGGGAAGGGAAATAGGGGAGATTGGATGAGAACATATCAGTTCAGCTTACCTTGGAGGAGCGGGCTCAGCAGCTGCACCTTCAGCAGATCCCACACCCGCATAAGAGCCATATCCGCATTCAGGGGCAGGGTAACTGCCGTAGTCTGCTGGGGCCGGGATAGGCGAAGCGGCCGAAGGATTAGGATAATGGCGAGGGAGAGGAGGGAGAGGAAGGTGGTGAGCTTCATGTTGTGGTATGGATGGATGAAGCTGGGCTGGTGGGGGGAATGGGGTTGACTGTGAGGCTGAGGTGATTGAGCGAGTCAATATCAGGATGGGTGAGTGCTGGGTCTTGTGGTGAAGGTATTAGGGATGTAATAGCCTGGATCGGGGGAAAGATGGACGGGCGAAGCAGATATTTGAACAGAGGGACCGTGTGCTGGCGTGACGGGATCTCGATTCCCTGTCCGGTTGCATGGAAGAATCCGGCATGGACCCGTGTATACCTTGAAAGGCAAACTGCATTCGTTCGATGCTCCCGCCAAAGAAGTTAGTACAATTGGTCTGACCGTAGCAGGGCCCTGTGAAGGAGAGGACCGATAAGCCAATGGATTTGCTACCACAATGGAGGCCCACTCGGTGAAGGCGACATTCCTCGATCATGAATGGTGGAGTGGCAGTAAACTTGGAGATAGTGCTTCCACGACGTTGAATAATTAAACACTATATCTTGGCAGGGCACATACTTGTGTTTGGCGCCAAGAGTCAACGCGAGCGCCCAAGACCAAGACATGGGATACAGCTCATTCATGGCTTGCGCGTTCTGACGCTATCCCTTTCCAAGTGTGCAGCCAGCCTTACCTACCCTTTCAGATCCCCAAGAGTACCCAAAACCATAGGGCTTGCTAAGGATCTTCAAGCGGGGAATAACCGATTGGTGTAAATATCCTGCTTAGAGGTGAATGCTCCCTGAGATACACCAATAGCAGCTACCATCACAATCAGTGCAGTAGCATAAGATACTAGGGAAGCAGCCATTCCAGTTGCGACCTGCAAGTCAACTTTTGATCCGATTGACGAAGCTTACATGATCTCGAATCCCGGCGACCACGACGAGCCGGGGCCCTCCCACATCGGCGAAGCCGTCACCGACGAAGAGGGTACGCTTGAGGCAGGGCTCACGCGGCGGACAAACCCGGAGGGTGACATGAACGAAACCGGGAAGGAGGACCCTGCAGGGGTTTCTGTCCCGCGAACAATCATAGAGGATACCAACCGCAGCCAGGAGACGAACCTACAAGATAAGAGAGCGAAAGATCGGGACACTGACAGTTTCGATAATAAAGGGTAAGCTGCATTTTTGAGAAAATTCGGCACATTATCACAAGAGTGGGGCTGGATTCGAGCCTCTGAGTCAGTCTCCAATCTCATTTTCCGGGGTCGGGCAGGACTAATTCGGAGAAATCGATTCGCATATATGCCGATGCCTCAAGAGGTCACAGGGGCAAGGGTCTGGAGAAGCTGAGGTATACTACGGATGAACCCTGCCTCGATCGTACTTTGCATCTGATTCCCGATCGTTAGCTCTTTTACTGTTGAAAATAAGCCCTTCTGCCAAGACAATAAGCGAGTGGCCACGTCTACAAAGTCTTGTTATCTCGTTGTCTTGTTCCTAGACACCTTTTCAGACATCTAGAATAGTTAATGACAGCTAAATCATCCATCATACCCCTAATATCGTTCAACATTTACTACACTAAAGCGGACTAGCTTGGGGGGATGAATATCTTAAATTGGTCGTCCATAATTCTTGGCGAACTGATGTCAACTGGGCGCGGGGTAATCTTGGCATTGCTGCACAAAAAGTTCACAAAGTTGAGAACGGAGTGATAGGAAAATTAAATCTTGAAACAGGTAATCTTTTCTCCTTTTCTTTTGGCATACGCGGAAGTTATTCGATTGGTATACTCGTGCAGCATTTCTGGAACGCATTTCAAATCGATGCCAGTAATGCGGCTAGCGCCGAAATCCCTACGGCCGCCCACCCGCCACCCTGGACAATTCCAGCTTCGCCAATGAAAGCCTGGGGGCTTGTGGACGGAGACGTGGAACTCGGGGTGGCGGAGCTGCTGCTGTTGTTGTCGCTGCTGCTGGTGCTCCTCATGTTTGAGCTGCTCTCATCGTTCAGCATGGCTCCAAGCATTCCGATCTCAACGGTCCCGCCGCATGGAGCAGCAGGAGGCATCACGCAGCCATTGAGATAGTCGCCCAGCGGTCCGACACCCATCCCTTTCATGCTGACCATCTCGGGCGTGAAGGCCGGCGTTAAAGAGGTGCTGTTGGCGGGGAACACAACGGGCTTCATGTGGGAGCCGATGTAGGAGGCATGGATACCTGAAGACGAATCCCTTTAACATGGCTTTCAGGTAGAGGCGGAAGGTTGCGCACTACTCACCGTGCTCGGCTGCAAGCCTTGCCATGAGGAACGCTGCCTGCGGAGACTGCACGTAGTCCGCTAGACCGATGAACGCGCCGCACATTGTCGCCTCGAAGATATACGCATTCATGAGATGCGATGTGGCGTTAGTGACAGGCGGGTACGAGAAGTTGCAATTCGGTTTCATTCCCCCAGCTGCCATGCCGGCCTGTAAGAGGGCCTCCTCGCCGAATTTGGCCTGCACGGCTAGGCCCATGGTGTTGGCCAGGAAGTCGGTTCTTGGCTTTGTCGGCGAGGGAAGAGAAGAGTAGAAAGATTCATTGATAGGCACCGAGTCGTAGTAGCTCGAGAGGAGATTTTGGAGAACGTAGCCATACGCGATAGCGGGAAGGTCGCTGGAGCCCGGGCTGACCGGGCACATATAAGTGGCCGACGTAATGGCAGCCGTCGAGAGGAGCTGGAGAAGAGTGGAAGCCTTCATTTGGTTTACTTAATTGATCGAACACGATTGTGGATTTTCGGATTTCAGGTGGACAAGATTGTAATGTTCTAGCCAGGCGCGTTAGAGGGAAGGCAACTCGATAGTCTTATAGCTTAGTAGCCCCAGCGAGAGACCGCACGATATACAGAGAGCATTAGAAGTTGACTACTTACCCTGGAAGCTGAACCGGACATGCGGATGCCAAGACACTTGAGCTTAGTGAGAGGGGGTCACCATACTGGTTCCGACTTAGTGGCGTCCAAGATGATGGAATCAGAGTCAAGGAAATGGCCAAACAGGGAATTCTTTCAATTAGTGGACACGTGTTGGGACGGAAACGGTAATTAATTATCGCAGGGAGCGAAAGAAGTCAGTCATCCGGCCCTGCCAAGAAACTATAAAACGGCCCTTACTACGTACACTACAGAGCCATGACCCCATACTACGGTTTCAGGCGAAAATACTGTTAGTATACGCTGATCAGCTTGGCATAGTTTAAACGCTTTCCGGTATAGTAGCTCCACAGCATATTCGGCTATGCCGCGGTCCCATGATCTACGGTCGCCTTCTTGCTCGAAAAAATTGATGTTCTACAGAGAGCTAGGACCGGATTAATCTACCTCCCTAGATCGTACAAACAATATTTTCACCTGATACTCGTAGTAGCCATGCGAGGCCCATTTCGATAGTATCCGAGATGTAAACCACGGTGATCGGATCAGATGGCAAAGTGAGATGGGCTCCAGGACGGTGGACCGATGTGAGACATAACCCGTAGGAGCGTAGGCGATGGCGAGGGAGCTTGACTGAGCGAATGGTTAGTGTCGGTTGCTCAGGTTGAGGACTGAGAGACATTGGAGGGCATTACGCTTAGTCCACGACGCTGTGGGAAGGCAGTGCGTGCCATAAGTGGTCTCTGGCTAGCGAGCGAGTTCAGAGATCACTCCTCCATCAGTGAAATGTTATTGGCGACATGAGGAGAAGACGGGGAAGTGTTTCTAGGCGCGAGGTTGAAGGTGGTGACCTAAGAATAGCTTAGCGCAGGATCGGGATATCGGCGATCGGTAGTTGGAAGATCCGTGCTCAACGTCATTAGCCAGCTCTAGAATGACGAGAACTTCTTTCTTCAATGGATGCTCATCTCCACCACTCAATCATCACCGAACCACCTTGCGGCCTACTGTAAGAATCGACACGTACTACGCGGATACTGAAGACGTATGTCTCTCACGTGTGTCCATTGATGCGCACAATTGCTCAGCCAGTATGTCAAAAAGTAGCAAGTCAATGCGCAAAGTGTTGACGTCCCTCAACGGAAAGACGAGTCTCCGGGAAAGGAGATCTGCAGCGCCATGGCCGAACCTGATACTGCGCATCAATGATGTTGACGAGTAAGTCAACGTTCTGGTTTGTGTCAGCCATTCCGGCAGCTGTTTGGGAATGGTCACGGAAAGATCCTTGATAGCGCCATCAAATGACGGAAGAACGCGTTGCCGTAAACTCGTTCAGGCCAACAGGGTTTTTAGTACATGGACGCATTTGGCTA
>JAABUV010002293.1_pt1 | contig 26236 bp, 18 predicted proteins | sample 5559971 | NCBI WGS metagenome assembly JAABUV01 (sample SAMN10711881, study PRJNA513362) | rock metagenome | isolation source: Antarctica rocks | place: Antarctica: Victoria Land, Knobhead nord | collected 2015-12-19
AGCTCTCTATCAAACGACCTTCATGTTTTCCTTCATGTTTCCCTTCATGTTTCTCTTTATGACTTTCTATCAAAAAGATAATGCAAAAAGGTAATGCAAAGGCGAAAAACCGGAAAAATTTCTATATTTAGCTCTCTTGACGTCATATTCGATTGCTTGACGAGTCGAGTCGAGTCGAGTCAGAAGGTTCGACTCAAATACTCGAGTCGAGTCAGAATGTAGATATGAAAACTCGACTTGACGATCAGTCTATTAAATGCATATGTTCAAAATTTATAAATTCAAACATAAGTGTTTAGTGAGCGCATTGAGTAAGTTTACTCATTGCAATGCATGAGACATCTTTCTTTGCACATCAGACGCAGCGTCAATACATCACTTTTTCATGAAACTTGACATTGCAGCTTTGCATCGTCTCTTCATCATGAAATCTACATGCACATTTAATGCACATTACTCTCAGAGACAGTTTGTAAAGTGAACAAAATTTTAGAATTTAGCTAAAGTGATATTTATCGCTTAAAGCGAAATAAAATTCGAATTTAAGCTGATCTTGTTAGACTGCGATCTGCTTTTGTCAACAAAATCTGTGTTTATTCATATATCTTTGAACTGTATCTCGCTTTTGTCGATAAAATCTGCGTTTGTTCATATGCGTTGAGCTGAATTTCGCTTTCATGCATATGTTGCATATGTTGACAATTGCTCATTTACTCGCTCATTTACTCAGTATTCTACATGCTCGCTCATCTACTCGCTCATTTACTCGCTCATTTACTCGCTCATCTACTCGCTCATCTACATGCTCAGCATTCTACTCGCTCATCTACTCACTCATCTACTCGCTCATCTACATGCTCAGCACTCTACTCGCTCACCTACTCGCTCACTTACTTGCTCATCTTCTCGTTCTATCGAATTTTCTACCGAATTTTCTATCAAACACTTTATCAAATATTCTATCAAATGCTTTATCAAATACTCTATTAAACTTTCTATCAAACGCTTTATCAAAAGCTTTATCAAACGCTTTATCAAACACTCTATCAAACTTTCTATCAAAAGTTCTATCAAATATTCTACTAAACGCGTCGATCGAGCGCATAAAACACATTAAACAATGCTTTAAACAATGCTTTCTACATGACTTTCTATCTATAGTACTCGTCACTTCAAATGCTTAGCTATCTATCTTATTTACTTGATAATCTTCACTTCAAGTTCTATAGAGTTGACGCTAGAGAGTTCAAAGTTTTCATCTTCTTTCTTTCTTCATAGTTTCTATCTTTCAGAACAACAACAATCAAAATACTTACATGTTCAGCTATCAACTCAGTTATCATCTCAGCTATCAACTCAGCTATTTACTCATTCATCTACTAGTCAATCTACTTGCTTTAAAACATGCTTTATGCGACGTGTTTAAACACGAATTATTCGCTTCATGATTTACTTCATGATCTACTTCATGATCTTACTTCATTATTCATTGCTAATTAGCTCAATAGAAAGCATTCTTCATGAATCAATATCAAACTTTCTATTGAGCTTTCTATTGAGCTTTCTATTGAACACTTTATATGCTTCAAAATACGCGTCGATCGAGCGCATAACACAAGTCAAACAATGCTTCAAACAATGCTTTTCACTGAGCTATCTACTGAGTTATCTACTGAGCTATCATCGTCTTTCTACTGATCTTTTGACCGAACTTTCTATTAAGTTATCTACTGAGCTATCATCATCTTTCTACTGATTTTTTGATTGAGCGTTCTACTGAGCTATTGATCGAGCTTTCTACTGATCTTTCGATCGAGCTTTCTATTGAGCTATTTACTGAGCTATCATCGATCTTTCTACTGATCTTTCTACTGATCTTTCAATTGAACTTTCTATTGAGCTATCTATTGAGCTATCATCATCTTTCTACTGATCTTTCAATCGAGCATTCTACTGAGCTATCAATCGAGCTTTCTACTGATCTTTCGATCGAGCTTTCTATTGAGCTATCTACTAAGTTATCATTGATTTTTCTACTGATCTTTCTACTGATCTTTCAATCGAGCTTTCTATTGAGCTATCTACTGAGCTATCATCGATCTTTCTACTGATCTTTCTACTGATCTTTCAATTGAGCGTTCTACTGAGTTATTGATTGAGCTTTCTACTAATCTTTCGATCGAGCTTTTCATTGAGCTATCTACTGATCTTTCAATCAAGCTTTTTATTGATCTTTCTACACATCATTCAAGAATCAACTTTGTTCTCTATCGAGCATCAAATATGATTCTATCGTACATTCTACGTGACTTCATATCGAACATTCTACATGACTTTCTACCTCATTAACTTCTTCATTGACTTTGTCATTGACTTTTCCAGCGCATATATTAAACTGTGTAAATAGCTATTATTTAAATAGTCAAATTAATTATTCAACGTTGCAACTATCAATGCTACAAGTGTCAGAATCATGTTTGTTGAATCAAACATCAGAATCATGTTTGTTGAATCAAACATCAAAGACGCATACTGCGCTCATAGAAGTTCTAGAAATGTTGATGCTTTTATGAATATGTATTAGCTAAAAGTGACGCAAATCTGAAATATGAGATTAAATGAATATTTGAAATATTGATCATTAAAAGCGCTAAAATCTGTCTCTGTCACTCTTTACAAATTGCAGATGCTGTTTAATATTTCAGAAGCATCAGCACTTCTTTCGCTAATTCTCACGACTGAAAGCTGAAAAGAATCAGTAACAACATTTAAACACTGAGTACGTGACTTATCATTCTTTTATTACTAGAAGTTCAAGATGAGTTGAGCAAGAACTCTGATGCTGAGAAAGCATCAAAACTCATTTCGTTACTCATTTCTTCATCAAAGACATTCAAATCATCGTTAGAATCAACAGATGTAATGAGTTTCAAAACAGAAAACGATGTTGCATGATTGCAAGAACGTCAAGAATTCAACTTCTTTGCAATAATCTATGATTGTTAAATTGCAGTCTCGATCAAAGAAATTCAGAATAAGCATCACATATCTTGCTTATGTCATCAGCTTTGTCATCAGCTTTATCATCAGCTTTGTTAATCTTTTGCGTCTTTGAAGCTGTTGAAAATCGAGCGCACGTCATTTTAATACTTGAAACAGAATTTTTCAAGTAAATACTAATGTAATTATCTGTACAAGCAATTCTTTATTAAGTTGTGAAAAAGAACTCTGATACAGAACGAAGATGAGATGAAAAGAAGATGAAGATTGAGAAAAACTGAAAGAGTGATAAACAAAGCAATGATCATTATTCACTCTTGTTTACATTCTATCATCTCAACAACACAATCTAATTGAAAGACAAGCAATGTCTATGCATCATTCACATATGATTGATGCTGTCATCTACGTCAACTACACATCACATATAATGTCATTTACACGCATTATAATCGAAGATGAATCATCATTCAATTGAAAGTTTCTCTTTTTCTTGTTTTCTCACGAAGGTTTGAAGGTTTTTATCGAGAGCTTCTAGAGCGAAATCACGAGTACGCGTCATCGTTTATCAAGATAAATCAAAGCATTAATTATTGAGATCAAGAATGAACTCACTTAGAAAAGAAGACAATTGTCATAATGAATTGACACATAGAAGTTAAATCAGAAACTAAAGTCAAAGACTGAGTCAAAGATCAGATCTGAGTTAACTCTGAAACTCTGTAACTCTGTCAAGACATCGTTTAGATCACGTTATATCTTCGACTTAATATATCATGAATTATGTTATGTTCAACTTGACAATGCTTGACAAACTTTCTATAGTTGATCGATTCTTTCAAGTTATCGAGAGCTTCTTAATAATTAGCTCTATCATAATATATACTCATTCTGTGCCTGCTTAAAATATCACATTGTCATATCACTCTTATAGATTTCATTTATTCATTTAGTAGACTTGATTATCACAGCGTCTGCAAAACATGATATACAATGACAATAATTGTTGATCTTAAAAATCTTACTTCTTCACTGAATTTTGACTCTTGAATGTCTTGATGATAAAGTCAATTTCTAGTTGAAAACATAATTTGTATAACTTAAGAAAACAGTAGCATATGTTAATGTGATTAAAGAAGAAATTGACTGTGATACACATGCATATCACAGATGAAACATTTGCAACTCATGCTTAAGAAGTAAATTGTTAAAATTTAAGTAATGAAAGATTTCATTTCTTTTGAACTGTGAATCTGTTGCAAGAAAACTTTTTAAGTAATTTCTTAAGTTTAAAAGAGAAATCAGCATAAAGATCATGCTTTATGTATGTTGCATGCAACGTATACAACATATTTTTGATAGACATGCAAATTAATATGTGCTCATTTAATGAAAGTTAATTACGTTATTTCTCACTCACTCATCATCAAGAAAATAATACTTCTGAATGTTTTTATTCAAAAAGATGTGAAAATACATTCAAGATGCAGATGATACATCTTCTTCTTCACAATGATTTCAACAAGCGATAGCATCATAATAGCGCAGTATTACAACGATTAATGAAATCAATGATGAGAAAAGTATAAAGAATGCATTGCAGACATCAATGCAATCTTAGCACAAAGATTTCATCTGAGCAATAAGATGATAAAGATGCGTGATGATTTTCAGAAAGCAAAAAGCATTTTCATAATGCATATTAAAATTGAATGCATAGATCTGAACACTTATCTGCACTTTAGAAACATTTCAGACATGAATAGCTTGTAATGCAACTGCAAATAAAGTTATCAGATGACAAAGCATGTATTCATGCATTGTTTAAACTGATTACATTTGCGATCAAAAATGTTACAAAATGCTAACTTCTTGAATTATTGAATAATCATCATCATCACGAAAAGTCTTAAAGCAGTAGCGAAGATGATGATGAAAATGAAGCTTTTGAAGCAATTTAAAGTGATTAAAACACTCATTCTTTAACGTGTAATCAACATGAACAAATTTGATACATAGTCTTAAAACTCACTGTTTCAACTGCATGAAGCATTCATATAGACCGCAAGCGATTTTCTATCTCAAAGAGTTTTGTTCACTCAATACAAATAGCATAAAGTTCTTCATAAGTCAATTTAATCAATGTCACAAAAATGTATGAATTTATTATTATTATTATCAAATGATCTTCATATTTTTCTTTATAACTTTCTATCAAACGATCTTCATGTTTCTCTTTATGACTCTCTATTAAAAGATAATGCAAAAAGATAATGCAAAAGTCAAAAATCGAAAAATTTTCTATATTAAATTTTTTTAATGTCAAGCTCAAGTTCTTGACGAGTCAAGTCAAATTGATTCAATTTTCAGTTGAATTAAGTCACGTCAAGTTGAAAATATGAGTAATTTGACTTGAATTAAGTTGAAAATGTAAGCAACTCAACTCAATCTTGATTTGAGTTCAAAATGTTAACTTGAAACTCAACTCAATGATCAATCTAGTTTTAAAGCTTGCTGTTTCAGAGTCTTTTGTCTCAAAGTCTTTTATCTCAAAGTTTTTTATCTTAAAGTTTTTTATCTTAAAGTTTTTTATCTCAGAGTTTTTTATCTCAAAGTCTTTTGTCTCAAAGTTTTTTATCTTAAAAATGATTTTATATTTAATGAACAGTCAACTTCTTTACAAAATTTTAAGCATACATGATGAAGTCTTGCAATGTATTAATGATGATTTCAACAATGATTTAAATCTTGAGTTTTTAAGCTTCAAACAGAAAATACATGCAAAGAGCTGAGCAAACAATAAAGATTTGACTTACTTCAGAGTTTTTATCATCATTTTTGTTATTTAAATCAACATGAAGAAGAAAAGATTTATAACTTATCTCACTCTGTTGAATATGTGATAAAAAGTAACTTTCATCATTTATATTAAATTTAATGTTGACAAGAAGAATCTGAATGTACATTTAATATATTGATTGTAATTGTAATTCATACATTCTTATGACATCAATTTAAACTCAACTCATGAGAAACTTTATGCTATTTATATCGAGTGAACAAAACTCTCTGAGAAAGAAAATCACTCATCATTTATATGATTGCTTCATGCAGTTGAAACAATGAGATTGACACTGTGTTATCAAGTAATGAATTTATAGCTTCTATTCAGCATGTGATGCTCAAGTAAACTCTTAATGAAAGTGTCTATGCTGTTTGATTATGACACATTATCTTTACTCTGCTCTTCATTAATAATATTTTATACAACGATGTTTTGATTCAATTCTTGATTCAAAGATGAAAGATGTTTTCTTTGCACTTGTGATGTTCATGATTGTAATGTACATAGAGCTGTGTTTTCTTACTTAATGATTATCATTCATTGAGCAGAGAAATATGTGATGAAAGAAAGATGCACATGATGAGAAGATAAAGTGTAATTGTATTAAGTAACTCTTTTCTTCTTTTGATTTGACTTATGTCATGTAGACGTTGAATGAATTGTTAGTATAAATATGCAATTGCAATTGTTCAATGTTTGACTTTAATCAATGAAAGAGAATGCATTCTAATCATTCTCTTGAGCTTTCAATTTTTCATGTGAATAGATGAATGACTTGATGTCAAGTAAAGAAGATGAGTTCAAGTCTTCTCAGTATATCAGCGTGATCAATGAGTCACTATTTCTTTGAGCATTGTAATCACGTCTTTCAATACTTGAAACAACTATTTTATCTGATATCTTTTCATCAATTACTTGATGACATTGTTGATGTGATGAAAACGTTTTGATATTAACGCAGTCAATAAGTTGCAAATTCTTCAATCACTTGTAATCACAACTTACAGACTCTTCATTTGAGTTGTCTTTTTCACTAGTAGTATCTTCTTATCTCTTACTGACATTGACATGTCATTAATCTTCTTCATAAATTGATTGTGACTGTTAGAAAAGATGTTGTCATGTGAGTAAAAACTCTGCATGATAACTTTTCTGATCACGTAACATTCTAACATTATTCAAACTGCATCAAATTGAGATTTCTTGACTCTTCTGACTTCTATTTAAACACAGAATAGAATCAAAAGATTTGTAGTCAACATCATGTACAGATGAATCTTGTTATCAGTCACATTTAATATATTAATACAAAAGAATTCAAAGTAATAAGATTTCTATAAAGTCAGTTTCTACTGTCATGAAAACATTAATAATTTAAATGATTAGACTAAAAATAAAGAAAATTAAAAGAAAAAACTTGTGAAATTTTAAACACAATTGAATCAAGATGCTTATGAAGAAGCTTTTATATCATGATAGAATGTATAAAAATAAGAAAAATCAATGCTGAATTACTTTTATCAATCAGCATGTATCTTTAAATTCTGCTCAAATATTCAACTGATTTGCAGTCATAAATTAAAATGATGACATAATAATTATTAATACATTTTTAAAAAACATAATTAAAATAACTTAATTAACTGTTGCAAAGAATAAAAAAGTTGCTGCAAAGATAATGACTGAACTTTTCTTTTCTTTGAAGATTTCAACTTTTTTCAACTTTGACTTTAATTATTTGATAAATTTAATGACATTAAAAGAATTAAAACAACAGCAGAAGCAACAGTGATAAAAGCAGAATTGTAATTGTAATTGTAATTCGTATGCTTTTGTGACATTAATTTAAGTTCAATTCATGAGAAAAACTATGCTATGTATATTGAATAAACAACACTTTCTGAGAGAGAAAATCACTCGTCAACTACACAGTGACTTCACGTCATCAAAATAATGAAATTGAAACAATGTATTAAATAATGAATTTATAGCTTCTATTCAGCATGTGATGCTTAAGTAAACTTTTAATGAGTATCTATGTTGTTTATTGTAACACATCGTTCTTACTTTACTCTTCATTGATAATATTCTATACAATGATGTTTCAATTTTCAATTCTTAATTATGTTATGAATGTATCAAGATTGATAAGACTGAACAAGATTGAAGCTTTAATCAATTTGCATCAGGTTTGACTCAGATATGACTCAGATATGACTCAATCTCTTTTTTCTTTCCCAACATCTTTTTCTTTCATCAACACTCTTTTCTTTCATCAACATCTTGTTCATTTACATCACATTCTTTTCATGTCACAAACACATTTCTTTCAAGTTTAGCACAGTTTCTGAACATTACATAAATAAAAGCTTTTGTATCAATCTTCTTCTGTATTCTTAATATTCAGTTATAGCTATTTCTAAAGATCAAGCACTATCAATTCTGATCTTCATTGATTGTATCATCTAGACATGATTCTGACATTATATTAAGAATTTGTTAATCACATGATACTGATCTCATTACTCATTCAACATACTTGTCTAGACAGAATGAGTCTAAAGAAATTTATTTATCTGATGATCAACGATAATTGAAAGATAGAACAACACTAGAGAGTTGAATAGAATCAACGACAAGACTGTTTGAATTGCTAGACTACTTATTGCTCATTAAGTACGTAAAGTTCACTCGATTACGAGAATCACGATAAAGAATCTTCGTGAATTGCTCAAGAATCAAATCAATCGATAGATTCAATGATAAAGAATCTTCGTTGTTTGCTAGAGAATCAATCAAATCTCATCTTCTTTGTTGAAGATTGAATCTTATTTCATACGTTTTTCTTCTTCAATCACCAAGCATCATCATTCGTTCAATTCTCTTTTTCAAACAAATCTCATCATGTTTAGTCGTTCGTTTACTGAAGAGCGTTTCAAAGAATTTCGAAATCGTTTCTTTCAACACTCTGATGCTGATTCAATGAAATCATCAAGTGCTGCATCATTCATTCATGAAGATAATGAATCATTCGCTGAAATGATAATACTTCTTATGTTCTACGAAATTTGAAAGACTTGAAGTCTAGTTCTTGATGAAGAAACAGATCGACTCTACGAGTTAGATAAACAACAAGAAGACGAAATCAAAGAGTTAAAAACTAGACTTCAAGCTAAAGAAATCACTTTTTCTGATTTCATCTACTCTGAGCGTTCTAGATCTCAAAAAATATCTGATTCTTCGCTGTTTACTGATGAAAAAAATTCTACTTAAGAGAACTGATACGGAAAAATTCAGAATAAACTAAAGATCAATGTCAATCTCTTTTCTAATGAATGAGTCAAATTGAACTATATACATTCTAGATTATTCAATGACGCAGCTGAGATCATTCAAGCTAGACGTGAATGTGACTATGTCAATCTCTATAAAATCATCAATGATCTTTTGAAAGAGTTAGCTCAGTTGTTCGATGATTTGAATAAGAAAGTCAACTTTCGTAGAAAATACTACAACTTGATTCAAGAATTCAAGAAATTCTATGAATTCTATACTCAGTTTCAACGTCTATCTTTCTATCTAAACTATCACAAGAAGTAACTGATTGCTGATCTGAAAGATAAAATACACTCTCATCTTCGATTCATTTGAGTAAATCAACTAGTTCAATCTGATTCTTTAAAAGAAATTCGTTTCTATTTGATTCATTTAAATAATGATCAGCGAGTTATTCGAGAGATCAAGAACAAGATCAAACGCGTCAATGATCTTTCTAAGACTATCTTTCATAAAGCGACTGTTATCACTCAGTCAGTTGATCACTTGAAGTCTGATCAGCTAAAGTCGCGCGACGCGATTTTAACTAGCGTCAAAGAAGCAGATATTTTAGTCGAAAGCTGTTTCATATATCATAAATCAGATCATAGCTCTAAAGAGTGTCTTGATCGATCTACTAGAATCAATGCAGTGAACAATGAATATGATCGCTTCGATTTCAATTCGAATTTCGATTCAAAAAACTAGTCATCTCTTCAAAAGTCATCAAAGAAATAAAAATTATATCTTTGTGCAAACTAGACGAAATTCTATCGAAAGAAAATTACTTTGAAAAGTCGTTTCTAATTGATGCTCATCTCATCTCTCAGAATTGATCTTTCAGCCTTCGTTCTCTAATAAACAGTGATTCAGTCATTTATATGATTATACATTCTAATCTAGTCAATAAAGTATGCGAGAAACTGAAAATGCAATCTATATCACTGACAAAAGAGAAGCTAATAAGAGATTATGATGAGAAGATATCTAAGAAGATCATCACTCATAAAATTCTACTCAATCTCATCATTAAAAGTTATAAGAAATTGACTGTATCAATGCTGATAGCTGATATTGATCATCATGAAGTCATATTGAGTAAGCTCTGAATGAATAAAAACGAAATATTATTGAATATGCAAAACGACGTCATTGTTTTTTTGAATCAATTGAATACTTCTATTTCGATTTTTTCAATCTCTTTCAATTCAAAGCATTCAAGTTGATCACAATCAACTTCATCTTCTTCAATCACTCAGACTAAGATCTCTATGATGCTCAAACGACTCATTCAAGAAGAGTCATTCTCGATTTGAAGCATAAACGCAGCTTCGTTCAAAACACTGTTGAATCATTCAAAGAAGAACAAGATTGAAGTCTTTGCTCTATTCATGACGAACATCAATAGAAAAATCGCGTACAATACTCAGTGCAATTTGAACGCTTTAAACGTCTCTTCAATCAATGAAACGACTCAGAATTTGAAAGATATTAAAGCGAAGCTGTCATCAAAATATCATGAGTTTCTAGATGATTTTGATCGAGCTCAATCAAATAAACTATTCTCTCATCACTTTTATGATCATAAAATCGAGCTCATCAGTGATTCAACGCTTTCTTGCTGTTGAGTTTATCAAATGTTTTCTGTCAAACTTCTGAAAGTAAAGAAGTACTTAAATGAGAATCTGTCGAAGAGATTCATCACTTCTAGTCAGATTCTCTATTTCTTCTTCGTTCTATTCGCTCTCAAAGCAAATGAAGATCTTCGATTCTGCGTGAACTATCAAAAGCTAAATGTCATTTTCAAAAGAAATAGATATTCTCTATCATTGATAAACGAGATCATTGATAAAATAGTAAATTGCAAGCATCTGACTAGATTGAACATCATATCAGCGTTCAACAAACTTCGAATGCATTTTGATAATGAGAATTACATCACATTTATCACTGCTTTAGAAGCATATAAATACAAGATGCTATCATTTAAACTGACTAATGAATCAATCTTCTTTCAGTAATATATGAATGACGTTCTATGAAACTTTCTGAACGACTTTTGCCAAGTCTATCTAGATGACATTCTCATCTATAGCAAAATGAGAAAGAAACATAAAAATCACGTCAAACTAGTATTGAGTTGACTACGCGAAGCTGAACTGCAGATGAATATTCGAAAGTGCAAATTCGATGTAAAAGAGACTGTCTTTCTAGAAGTCATCATATCAGAACTAAATCTTCGTATGAACTTTAGTAAAGTGACAGTCATAGTCAGCTGAATCACTTCGATCAATCTAAAAGAAATTCAAAACTTCGTGAAATTTATTAACTTCTATCGTCGTTTCATTAAGAACTTCTCGAAGCTAGTCAAATTATTCACTCAGCTGACTAGAAAGAACACGTCTTTTGTTTGAAACAAGATCTGTGTTCAAGTCTTTGACAATCTAAAGAAACAAGTCAGCTTGATCTCAGTACTTTGTCACTTCAATCTCAAACGACAAGCTATTCTGAAGATTGATGCTTTGAACTATGTAAAAGATGAAATACTATCTTAGTACAATGACGATAAAGTTCTTCATTCGATGATCTTCTACAGCAAAAGCATGATTCTCACTGAAATCAATTATCACATTTATGACAAGAAATTGCTAGTCATTATTTGATGCTTTGAACACTGACGACTCAAGCTGAAATGCATTGAACTACTCATTTAGATGTTCATCAATCATCAGACTTTGAAGATTTTCATGAAAAACAAACAGTTGAGTCAATGACAAGTCAACTATCTGAACATTTTATCGAAGTTCAACTTTCAGATCATCTTTAGATCAGGCAAAATGAACACTAAAGTTGATGCTCTAATCAGAATGCTTCTAGCGAACGTTTCTGAATCAGCTCAGCGTCTTGAAGATCATTTTCAGACTATTTTGACTCTTGATAGAATCAATGTTCTATTTATTGAATCGAAAGCAAATCTCTATCAATGAGTATGAATGATCAATCAAACAGATGAGCTCTGCAACAAATATAGACAAGCTATGAACGAAAACAAGCTCAAATTTCATATCACTAAACTGAAGAACTGCGAAATCATTGACAACGTTCTATTTAGAAAAGATTTACTGTGAGTTTCTGAGAACATGCACACGAAATTACTACAAGAAGTGCATGATCAATCTTCAATCTCTCATCTCGACAATAAACGAATCATTGATTTAGTTCAGCGTTTCTACTATTGATCAGATCATTAAGCTACTATTCGATGATACATTCAAAACTGTCATGCTTATCAGCGAAGCAAAGTCTCTAAAAATGGCATCAATGAACTTCATCATTCTCTTTCGATTTCACAGAAACGCTGAAAAGATATAACTATGAACTTCATCACTGAACTATCTCTGTCAGAAAGCTATAACGTCATTTGCACAATCATGTATCATCTCATCAAAGAATGTCACTATGTTCTCTGTCATTGAAAAGACGATGACATCTCAGTCGAAGAAATAATTTGAATCATGCTATGAAACGTTTATTGACTGCATGATTCACTCAGTTCTATTGTTTCGAACAGAGACTCTCAATTCATATCAACTATGTGAAAAAGTCTTTGCAAGCGACTGAGAATCACAGCTAGTCTATTCACAGTCTATCATTCTGAGATCAACGATCAATCGAAATGAATCAATCAAGATGTTGAACGCAAACTTAGAATCTACTGCAATTACATGCAGAACAACTGAGTCAAATAAATATCTATGATGAAATTCAGCAACAATTTCAATATCTTCTTGATCACTTCAATGATTCTCTTTTACTTCAATAAAGAATTTCATTCTTGAATGAGTTTTGATTCAGATACGACTAATGATGAAACAACTTATGAACAACTTGAAGCTAGAAAAGCAGATGATATTGTCATTCAAATAAAAGAGCTACTGAACTTCAATCATCAACAATTGAAAAAGACGAAGCTGATCATTGAAGTTCAGATCAATAAACATAAACGAGACATCATCTATGAAGTAGATGACTGAGTTTGACTATCTTTCAGAAATGTCAAGACAACGAAACTTTGCAAAGATTTGAAAGATAAACAGCTAGATCTTTATTAAATCACTGTGAAAGTGAGTATCTTCTATCATCTTCATCTATCAGTCAGCATGAAGCATCTGCATTCGATGTTCAGCTCGAAGCTACTGCGATCATATTCAGAAGACTTTCTATCAGAACAGCATTCAGAATCACTTAGATTAATCACTATTGAAGACGATAAACATTGAGAGATAAATGATATATTGAACTTCAGACGCTATTGAGATCAAATACAGTACAAAGTCAAATGAACAGATCTAGATAGAAACGACGAATAATACTATGTCAATAAAGAAAAATTCGATGACTCAGAGAAAGTTTTGAATGAATTTCATAAGCTGTATTCAAACAAATCGCGCTAAATATTAAAATAATGATCAACAAAAGCGAGTAAATGAACTACATTCATGCAAACATGAATTTTCGAAGAAGAGAGTAATGTTACGAGCATATCAAGACTGATAAGACTGAACAAGACTGAAGCTCTAATCAATTTGCATCAGGTTTGACTCAAATATGACTCAGATATGACTCAATCTCTTTTTTCTTTCTCAACATCTTTTTCTTTCATCAACACTCTTTTCTTTCATCAACATCTTGTTCATTTACATCACATTCTTCTTGTGTCACAAACACATTTCTTTCGAGTCTAGCGCAGTCTCTGAACATTACATAAATAGAAGCTTTTGTATCAATCTTCTTCTGTATTCTTAATATTCAGTTATAGCTATCTCTAAAGATCAAGCACTATCAACTCTGATCTTCATTGATTGTATCATCTAGACATGATTCTGACAAATTATGAAGATCAAAGATGATTTCTTTGCATTCATGATGCTTGTGATTATAATTTTGAAAACTATGTTCTTTTGCTTGATGATTATCATTTATCGAGCAAAGAAATATGTGATGAAAAAAAGATGTACATGATGAGAAAATAAAGTGTGATTGTATTAAATAACTTTATTCTGCTCTTAACTTATGTTATGTAAACATTGAATAAATTGTTGATATAAACATGTGATTGCAGTCGTTTGATGCTTAGCTTTGATCAATAGTAGAAAATACAATCTGCTTGAAATCACTACAATTCTGATCATTCTTATGCACTTTCAATTTTTGATGTAGATAGATGTACAACTTGTTGTTAAGTAAAGAAGATGAACTTGAGTCTTTTTAATATATCAGCGCAGTTGATGAGTCACTACTTCTTTGATCACATGTAATCATGAACTCAAGACTCATCATCTGAATCAACTATTTTATTTAGTATCTTTTCATCAATTACTGAATGACACTGTCAATGTGAATGAAGATGTTTCAGTATATTGATGCAGTCAACAAGTTCTCAATTATTCAATCACTTATAATCACAATATCAGATTCATCATCTGAATCAACTTTTCTACTAGTAGTATCTTTTCATTTCTTACTGACTTCAACATGTCATTAATCTTCTTCGTAAATTAATTGTGACTGTTAGAAAAAGTGTTATCACATAGATAAAAACTCTGCATAACAGCTTTCATGATCATGCAATGTTTTAACATCATTTAAACTGCATTAAATTAAGATTTCTTGATTCTTCTGACTTTTATTCAAATATAAAATAGAATCAAAAAATTTATAGTTAACATCATATACAGATGAATCTTGTTGTTGATTGATAAAAGCAGAAAATGAAGAAGTAAGAAAAGAAGAAGAAAATAAATAAAATTAATCAAAAAATAAAGTTGAAAAAGTTGAATAAGCTGAAAAGATCAAACAAGCTGAGAAAATTATCTTCAATTGAATAATCATTGACTATGCAATTTAACAGTTCTGTTGAAGATGATGATTTATTGAAGTATGTTCAATGACATATTTTATAAAAGAAGTAAAGAAGAAAAATGTTCATAACTGCATACATTAAGCTGAATGCTTAAGATTATGATTTGCAAACATTGCAATTCTGAAAGAATAAGTCTGAAACTCATTGAAAAAACATTCATATACAGTCTGATATTAATATACAGTTAGCTTATGATATTAATATTAATAATAATAAATTCTTACATTCTTGTGACATCAATTAAATTAACTCATGAAAGAAATCTATGCTATGTGTGTCAAGTGAACAAAATTCTCTGAGATAGAAAATTGCTCGCTATCTATGCAACTGCTACATGCAGTCAAAACGATAAAGCTGAAACTATGTATCAAATTTGTTCATAATGATTGCATGTTAAAGAATGAGTGCTCTTGTCACTTTGAACTGCTTTAAAAGCTTCGTTTTTATCATCATTCTCACTGTTATCTTAAGACTCTTCATGATTGCAATGATGATTTGATAATTTATGAAGTCAATGTCTTGAAGCATATTTGATTGAAGATGCATTCAGTTTGAGCAATGCATCAAAATATGCTTGATGATTTGATGACTTCATTCGCAGTTGCATTGAAAGCTATTCATGCTTGAAACGTTTCTTGAGTGCAGATAAACATTTAACTTTATGCGTTTGATTTTGATGTGAGTTGCAAAAGTGCTTTCAATCTTCTAAAAATCATCACACATTCTTATTAATCTCTTGAATAAATGAGATCTTTAAGCGAAAGTTATGTTAATGTTTGCAATGCGTTTTTTGTAGTTTTCTTATTTAAAATCTCATTGACTCTTGTGAAACTATGTAATTGCATGTTTATTCATTGAGATTAACGTTGAAGAATTGAGTCATTTGCATTTAAACTGTATCTTTGCTTCTTTGTGAATTGAAACATTCAGAAACATTATTTTTTTAAAAGTTGAAGAGTGAAAGATGAATTGATTAGTTTTTATCAGATGAGCATGTATAATCTTGCATGCTCATTGAGTTTCTTGCATTCTGTCGTTGACTTAACTGTGTAATGTAGTCTGATTCTGTAACTTGTTTAGATGAACATGAAGTGAAAGCATATATATTTCAACTTTCAGCGTTTCAATGTTTACTTTTTGAAAGATGTCTATTACATGATGCAACGCTTGATTTTGAAAAGCTTCTAGTTGTCATTCTGTGCTTGACAATTTTTCTTCTTTATCATGTTGATGTCATATTAATGCTTCAAACATTATTCTTGATCTCACTACTGCTGAGTATATTTGTCTCATCTTTGTGAATGTAGTTTCTTAAGTGAAGATCTCAAGTTGACTAAGCATCAGCATTTTAATGACGTGATTTGCTTTTATTTAATGAAGATGCAAATTTCATTATAGTTTCATGTTCAGTTGAACTTCAAGAACTTGTACATTTAACTTTGACTTTATTATTGAGTTTTTAATACATAGATTGATCATCATGTTGAATCTTTTCTTTTATATGAAATGTGTAAGTTCATACTTCTCTGAAGTGAATGTGATGTCATGTGTTTGAGCTTACGTTGTACAGACATCATATGTTCTACTTAATGTTTTGCAGATTGATTCTGTGAATTTATCATAGATCAGAATATTGATATCATTTACAAAGTCAAGTACTTCGATTTTGATTTTAATGCTTTGCACTTTTCAATTAAACTTACGTTGAAGAATAAAAAAAGAATCAATGAGATGAGAAATCTTTGTGATATGTCAGCATTTACTCATTGCATTACGCTGATTTATTCATTGAATGTCAGTGATGACTCTTTATCTTTCAGAAAGCTACAAGTTCAGTTAACTATGTAGTTCAATGTTCTTCTCATTCTCAGAGTATGCAGAAGTCTGATGTGTAAAACATGATTAAATGCTTTAATGATATTTAAACTAAGCATGAAGATCACATACTTAATTTTGCAGTCTCATACTGCATGTACTTGATTTACTAGATCGACAACGAGATTTATCTGTACAAGATGCTGACTACAAATCTTCTGCAAGCTATGCTTGTCAGAAGAGCTGAACAATCTCATTAACATTGACAAAGCAGTAACAACGCTTTACTCACGCGTTAAGCTCACACACAGTCAAAAAGCGAAGCAATAACAACGTGATTATTGACACATTGAAGCTCGCATATACACAGAATGACAGCAACATCTTTGCATACATGTTGCAGCTTATATACAACATATATACATATATTGCGAAGGCACGACTCAGCTTTTGTGCACATACAGACAGATGTGATGCAGTAAATCGATTGATTTTTCGCATTTTCAGACCGATTTACATGCAGCGCAATCACACACAGAGCAGTAACAGCGCTTTATTCACATGTTGAGCTCATATATGATATATATACATATATTACGAAGACACGATTCAGCTTTTGCACATCTACACGTCTGCATGATGCAGTAAATTGATCGATTTTTTGCTTTATTAGATCGATTTACATGCATCGCAAGCACATACACTGCAAAAACATGACACAGTCTTTGCTCATATACACAGAATGACAGCAACGTTTCTGCGCATATGCTGCAACTAATATATGACATTCACACAGTCATTGCAAAGACACGACTCAGCTTTTGCATACATACACATCTGTGCAACGCAGTAAATTGATCGATTTCGATTTTCTGATCGATTTACATACGTTGCAAATACATAGATCAAAACTGATTTAATTCGTTCAGCTGAATGATCATACAGCGAACTTGAAAGCTCACGTCGAAGTGATCAACTTTCATCTACATAAATCAAAGCTCATCTAGTTTGCTCAACTAGATGATCAAACAGTGAACGAAAGCTCACGTCGAAGTGATCAACTTTCACAATACATCGATCGCTCATCTAGCTCGCTCAGCTAAATGATCAAACAGCAAATTTGAAAGCTCACGTCAAAGTGATCAGCTTTCATAATTTCGATTTATTTATATGATTATTTGATTATATAAACATGTCACATGCTCGTATGCACACTTTAATGATCTGACTGCTCAATGAAAAGATATATAGCAGCGATTATGACTAGATTACATGTAATTTAGCATACATACAGCGCTTCAGTGCTACTATTTAGATAAATAGCATCGTGTTTCATAGTTTTAGACTGCATAAGCACGTAAAACTTGAAGAAATAAAAAAAAAATGTTACTACAACATGAGCAACTCATGAGTCTCATTAAGTTTAACACAAGCAAACTCAAGAGTTTCATTAATATCATTCAACAGATGTTCAGACACAGACATTTTATATGTAAATGATACGCTGATGAGAAGACTTTGTTAAAAGAAGAGAAACACAAGCGAGTTAGTAAAGAATGATTGAACTACACTGTCTGATTAGAAGTGTAACATACAAACATTTTTGCAAAACATGATTGATCTGCATGAGAGAAATCTCTACAGATAACATGAAACAGATGAGTTGCATACTTTACAAGCAAAGCGAGCGTCTGCGAAGTGTGATATACAATGACAACAACTGTCGATCTTGAGAATCTTATTTCTTCACTGAGTTCTGACTCTTGAATGTCTTGATGATAAAGTCAATCTCTAGTCAAAGACATCATTTGTATAGCTTGAGAGAACAGTAGCACATGTCAATGTGATTAAAGAAGAAATTGACTGCAATACACATTTGTATTGCAGATGAAACGTCTGCAACTCATGCTTAAGAAGTAAATTGTTGAAATTTGAGCAGTGAAAGATCTCATTCGTCTTGAACTGTGAATCTGTCGCGAGAAAACTCTTTGAGTAATTTCTCGAGCCTAAGAGAAAAATCAGCATAGAGATCGTGTTCTATGTATGTTGCATGCAACGTATACAACATATTTTCGGTAGAAAAATCGATAGACTAACGTTTTCAATCTTTATTCAGTTGAAAATGAGACACGACTATTTCAAGAGCTATTTGCATCGATTATCAGAGAATAATTTGAACAAATGCTATGAAATATGCAATGCAAGTCAAACGTCAGAGCATTTACTACTAAATTGCAAGCATTATAAATCAGAGCAGATAAAGCTTAAGAAAAAGACTCAGCTCAAAAACACAAATATCATATTGATGCTGTTCATCATCAAAATCGAAAGAATTGCAACACTAGAGTATTTGAAAAATACTTGAATTACGACGAGAAAATGACTATTAGAAACGAAAGAGTAGAACGCGAAGAAGACGAGAGAACGAAGAAAAACGAAAGTACGATTGCGAGAGTTTGAGCGAGAGCGCTTGTATGCGCAAACTATCGATGTGATTGATCAACGAGAAGATATAAAGCAGCGACTTTGACCAGATTACATGTAACGTAGCACATACACAGCGTCTAGACAATGTCATAGTCATAAACTGCATGCACTTAATGAAGAAATAAAAAAACATCATATTGATACTGTTCATCATCAAGATTGAAAGAATCACAACATTAAAGTATTTGAAAAATACTTGAATTACGACAAGAAAATGACTATTAGAAATGAAAGAGTAGAACGCGAAGAGTGCAAAGAAATGAAGAAAAACGAAAGTACAATTGCAAGAGTTTGAGCAAGAGTGCTTGTATATACAAACTATTGATGTGATTGATCAATGAAAAGATATAAAGCAACGACTTTGATCAGATTACATGTAACGTAGCATACATACAACGTCTAGACAGTGTCATAGTCATAGACTGCATGCACTTAATGAAGAAATTAAAAAAAAAAAAACAGCGTCTAGACAGTGTCATAGTCATAGACTGCATGCACTTAATGAAGAAAAAAAAATGAATGTCAGATATTTCAGAAACAACATTGTGATCATGTTTATTTCTGAGCTGACTCAAGAGCTGATCAGCGTAGCACTCATGTTTACAGCAAATGTTTTCAATGAACTTGTTATTTTATCACTGTGAGTTGATATTAAAAGCTGTAAGAATGAAATACAAAATAGCAAAAATAATAAAGCAGTCAAAAAGATCTCATTATTTTGTTTTTGCTTCTCAACTCGTTGAAGTTCTTCTTTCTTTCTTTTGTAATTGTTACAACTGATCAAGATGCTTTTCTTTTTTCTTCTTTTATTTAATGAATAACGCTTGATCTTATGCTTTTGCTGAAACATGATTCACTGCTGAAACTGATGTCATTTCTTGTACTTCTGTTTACATTACTTCAAATTCATTCTTTAATTCTTGCTTTTGCTGTTTGTTTCTTGCAAGTCTTGATTGACAATGAGATTTATCTATACAAAATGCTGATTATGAATCTTCTGCAAGCTATGCTTGGCAGAAAAGCTGAACAATCTCATTGACAGAGCAGTAACAGCGCAATATGCGCATGTTACGCTCACATACACAGATTGAGCATTGCATTGCGATGCTCACAAACAACAAGATCATGTGATCAAATGATCATGTGATCAAACAGTGAATGAAAGCTCATGTCAAAGTGATCAACTTTCACAATATACAGATTGAGCATTGCATCATGATGCTCACAAACAACTCAAAGCTCATCTAGTCTGCTCAACTAAATGATCAAACAGTGAACGAAAGCTTACGTTGAAGTGATCAACTTTCACAATACATTGATCGCTCATTTAACTCGCTCAGTTAAATGATCAAACAGCAAATTCGAAAGCTTACGTCAAAGTGATCAGCTTTCACAATACACAGATCAAGCATTACATCGCGATGCTTATAAACAATTCAAAGCTCATTTAATCTGCTTAACTAATTGATCAAACAATGAATGAAAGCTTACATCAAAGTGATCAACTTTCACAATACACAGATTAAGCATTGCATCGCGATGCTCACAAACATCTTAAAGCTCATTTAGTCTGCTCAACTAAATGATCAAACAGCAAACAAAAGCTCACGTTGAAGTGATCAACTTTCACAATACACAGATTGAGCATTGCATCATGATGCTTACAAACAACTCAAAGCTCATTTAGTCTGCTTAACTAAATGATCAAACAGCGAACGAAAGCTTACGTTGAAGTGATCAGCTTTCACAACACATTGATCGCTCATTTAGCTCACTCAGCTAAATGATCAAACAGCAAATTTAAAAGCTCACGTTGAAGTGATAAGCTTTTACACACAGATCAAAGCTCATTTAGCTTGCTTGACTAAATAATCAAACAGTGAATGAAAGCTTACGTTAAAGTGATCAGCTTTCACAATACATCAATTGATCATTTAATCTTTTCATCTAAATGATCAAACAGCAAACTTGAAAGCTTACGTTGAAGTGATCAACTTTCATAATACATTAATCAATCATTTAGTCTTTTCATCTAAATGATCAAACAGCAAACTCAAAAGCTTACGTCAAAGTGATCAGCTTTCATAATACATTAATCAATCATTTAGTCTCTTTATCTAGATGAGCAAACAGCAAATTTGAAAGCTTACGTTGAAGTAATCAACTTTTATAATACATCAATCGATCATTTAATCTTCTCATTTAGATAATTAAACAGCAAACTCAAAAGCTTACGTTGAAGTGATCAACTTTCATACGCAGATCAAAGCTCATTTAGCTTACTCAACTAAATAATCAAACAGTAAATGAAAGTTTACGTCAAAGTGATCAGCTTTCACAATTTTGATTTGTTGATATGATCACTTAATTATATAAACAAATTGCATGCTCATATGCATACATAAACAATCTGACTGAGCAATGAGAAGATATACTGCAATGACTAAAGCTAGAATACATGTAATTTAGCTTATACACAGCGCTTCAGTGTGACTATTTAGATAGATAGCATCGTGTTTCATAGTCATAAACTGCATAAGCACGTAAAACTTGAAGAAGAAAAAAAAAATCTTGCAAGTCTTGAAATCAGATGAATTCTTCTTCTGATCAGAGCATCTCTTCTGAGTATTAATCATTCGCGAAAGTCAGTTTCTCTCTTCTTCACTGCTGCATCTTCGCTCAAAGAGAAACAGTTTTCATCAGCTGAAGATATATATCTCTTCTAGTTTCAACTATGAAAACTCTGTGACTTGAATAACTTTCATCAATATTTCTAAGCGAAATAAAGTTGCTATATCAATTTTTCGTATTTCAGAGTCAAATTGATTCTCACTTCAAATCTTTCATAAATTCTCTGATCATTATAAAGATGTCGTATCACTCTTTGCTGTTCAGTCAACTGTTCTACTCAAAGTATTATAAAAATGATATTTTCACGTTAAGCTTCAATGTTAAGAAATAGAGTACAAATGCAATATAAAAAGTTGTATCAAAGTAACAAAGAAAGCAAACAATGAACATATGTCATAATCATGTTAGTAAAAAGATACTGTAAAACGTGTATGTTTCTCATCTTTATTTACAAGTTGCAATGACATTTATATGTACACTCAAGAAACGTTTCTTAACTCTTTTATCATTAACTCAGATCTTAATCTCTTTTCTCTTACTAACTATCTCATGAAAATGATGCAAGCAGTTTCATGATAACATTAACATGCATTACTGTTTTCTTAAGCTATACAAATGATGTCTTTGACTAGAAATTGATTTTATCATCAAGACATTCAAGAATCAAAGCTCAGTAAAGAAATGAGATTCTCAAGATCAACAGTTGTCATCATTGTATATCACATCTTGCAAACATTTACTTTGCTTGTAAAGTGTGCAATTCATCTGTTTCATGTTATCTGTAGAGATTTTTCTCATGCAGATTGATTGTATCTTGCAAAGATGTTCATATACTACACTTTTAATCAGACAACATAGTTCAATTATTCTTTATTAATTTGCTTATGTCTCTCTTTTCTTAATGAAGTCTTCTCATCAGCGTATTATTTACATATAGAATGTCTGTGTCTAAATATTTGTTAAACGATATTAATGAGACTTTTGAGTTTGCTCATATCAAACTTAACGAGACTCATAAGTTGCTTATGTCATAGTAATAAACATGCAGTCTTAACAAGATCTATATGTAGTTAGCATGTAAATTTAAAGAATGTTCATGATTCAAGTTCTTTCTGTTTATCAAAAATATGTTGTATACGTTGCATGCAACATACATAAGACATGATCTTTATGCTGATTTCTTCTTAAACTTAAAAGATTACTTAAAGAGAATTTCTTAAGACAGATTCACAGTTCAAGATAAATGAGATCTTTCACTGCTCAAATTTTAACAGTTTACTTCTTAAGCATGAATTGCAAACATTTCATCTATGATACATATGTATATTGCAAAAAGGCAACTTAGCATACATACAGCGACAGCGATCTATCGAAGCATATGATATATCAAATCGATCGGCAAGTTATAGAGCACAATCGTACGATCAAAACAAGCCCTCATTCGACTCAATAGCTTCACAGGTGACTGCGTCGCAAGTCAAAAATCGAAAATCGAAATTTTCCGCGCTCACGCAGGCCAAAATCGACGGCGAAACGAGAGTTCATCAACGCAGAAGAAAGAATCATCAATTCAGACAGTAATTTGATTGATAAATCGAAGAGCAAACTCACATGAAAAGAACAAGTCATCAATCGACTTCAGAACAGCACAGAAGACTGCGTACTGACGCAAAAATCGAAATCGAACTCTTTTGTGTTCGAAGATCGCACAGAAAACAACGTTGTTTCAGAGAAGTACAGCGTTTCTTATCAAATCACTATCTGTTTTACCTTTTCTTGATGCGCAAGACAATAAGTCGAGGTCAGTCGTTACTATTCTGAGCGAGATAACGCGACTACTTCGATACACGAAATATAAAGCAATTGCGTCAAGCATTTTCTATCAAAAAGAGTAATCTAGATTCTTGCAGACTAGATTTATATCATTTTCGTCTGACATAAGTCAATAATAGAAGACGATCTATGACAGATTTCGGGATAGAAATTGAGAAATCTCTACACTAGAGTTACTGTCTACGTGAAACACTCTGAATAAGAGGTTAAAGAGATATTTAAGTGATGTCAAGTGAATTTTCTAGAAGTTCGAAGCTCGAAACTCGGAAAAACCCTCTATGAAAAGAAATATAAAGAGTCGCGTTATGCGCTCTTTCTCGCCCCGTTTCGCGAATAGTAACGCGAAACTCAGCAGAAGCAATAGCTCAGCGTCAGAATTCAAAACATCGACGATAGAAATCAAAAAGTCAACGTTAGAGATTGAAATAGATCTATGAAACGAACTTAGCATAAGTTCGTCAACAAGCAAACAATTGCAAAACGACATTGTCGATTTATTTCGCAGTCAACAAAAATCGCTCACATCAGCAAATAGAAAAACGCAATACATGTTTAGTTCATTCGATGCATTGATGCTAAATTCACATGCAAATGCGCACAACGACAAGAATACAACCAATCTGCGAAATGCGAATTCGCAGCAAAAAGAGCAAACATGAGCGATTGTGAAATTCAAAGAAATGAAAAAGCGAAAAGCAATGAAAAGTTCGCAAAAAGAAGCTAGCATCGAAGTTAGTACTAGCAAGTGCTACGATGTCATCTCTAAAGAGATGCAGGTAAAGAGACTGCGCGAAAGAATTGAATTCGCAGTCAATCAGCTAAGACAAGCAATATCAGAACAGAAAGAGACTATAAGTCATAACTTAATCTACATTCGAAGAGCATGCGATGAAAGCATAGAAAACTCGATTCAGAAGCAAATTGATCGACTTCAAAGTCAAACAAACAACAAACTGAAGATCATTCTACAATTGATTCAACAAAATGCTGAAAACATCAAAAAGAGAATCAACGCAAAGCAAATGACAGAGAATTCGCAAATCTTGCAGAAGACGCAGATTTCGCAAACGTCGCAAGTCATGCAAAATTCGCAAAAATCAACGCAGAAGCTCACATATGTGCAAAAAGCAGCTTAAGTCACAAGCGCAAATGCAAATGCAAACACAAATGCAAATGCAAATGCAAATGCAAATGCAAATGCAAATGCAAATGCGAATGCAAATGCAGGCGAATGAAATCTGATTATCAAGAAATCCTCGCCAAAATCACAAGAAATATCGTATCGCGAAAAAAGACTCATTGTCAATCTCAAAAATGAGAACTGAACTTTAAAGACGATGAAAATGCGAGATTCGATGAATAACACATTGAAAAAGGCGAAAATCGATCTAATAGTCATCACGATAGCCAAAACGCAAAAGAAAAACAACATTGTTCTGACAGTCTCGAAAAAATACATCGCAGAAGTCTTACTAGCGCAAAGAGCAATATGAGAGCATGTTTTTGATGTTAAAAGCATTAAGAAAGACGAGAAATGACACAAAATAGTCATACACAGTCTGAAAACCGAAATCTTCAATACGAAAACTGAAATGAAAAATTTAAAAACTGAGTTAAAGTCGTACAATCTCGAATTGAAACTAATAATCAATTCTATATGATTATCAAAGAGCGAAATCCGATTACGAAACAGACATGCATTGATGATCTTAGCATTTAGAATCGAAGCAGAAGCACAAAGACATCTGAAAAAACGACTCTTAGCTGCGAGATCAACATATCAAACAGTCGAATATCGAGACTATTGATCAAATGATCAATGTCAAAAATGTTAAATCTTCGAGCATTTACAGAACAAATGTAACAGATCATCAAGATGCTTGTACTGCGAGCGAAATCATCAGATCTGAAAGCATAAATGTCAATTATCTACGTGCGAAGACAAGCAATCATGCAATCACACGATTTCTAGATGCTGCAACTGTCAAAATGCACACTTCGCAAACAGCGCAATGTGCAAAACATATCAGACAGCTCAGTCTATTAGCTCACAAAAAGATCATCTAGTCACGAAATTGTAATGAGTATTGCATTCAAAATGTCACAAAACAACGCAAATGACGAAAGCTTTGCAAACACGTCAAATATTCGAATTCTACAGCACAATTGCGTAAGGTCAACGTAAATTATGCATGCATGCATGAAATTTGCGAAAAACAAGACAGATATTGTTATACTACAAGAATCGTGAATGAAAGATGAGAATATAACAATTTCGCATTCGTCGTTTATCTGCATCAAATCAAATGTTCAGAATACTCGTGTCAGAGTACTGATATTTGTTGCGAAAAACGCAAAGAAATTTACATGCACATCAAGATCAGACA
>JAABUV010002296.1_pt1 | contig 26226 bp, 35 predicted proteins | sample 5559971 | NCBI WGS metagenome assembly JAABUV01 (sample SAMN10711881, study PRJNA513362) | rock metagenome | isolation source: Antarctica rocks | place: Antarctica: Victoria Land, Knobhead nord | collected 2015-12-19
ATACTCAGCGTTCATGAAGTATAAGAATCTCTGAATGATCTCTTTCTTTTCTTTCTTCTTCGTGCAACGTCTTGTATCTAAAATCTAGTTATTAGAATTTCATTCTGATTTCATTCAGCCCTCAGTTCGTGACATAACTAGAGAGCGATATTTTCTGATGCGAAGACGAAGCTTTGAACATGACTAGCTAGTAGATTAATAGCTAGAGAGCGATATTTTCTGATGCAAGAGCGAAGCTTTGAACATGACTAGCTAGTAGATCAATAGCTAGAGAGCGATAATTTCTAGAACGAAGCTTTGAACATGACGAAAATGAATAGAGTCATAAAGATCTAACTCTAATCATTACACAGTGAACGTTAGTAAGTTCATTACGTAATAATTAAAGCAAGCTTCGATCAGATGAAATAGTAGTCACTAAATCGACGATAAATTGAGAGCGACAAGATATATGAAAGCAACGAGATGTTTTAAATAGTTGCATGATCTTACAAGATAGTAAATGAGCTACTCTGTCACTGATTCTTGCTGAAATGAAGATGATAAGATGTAAAGATGATTGCATGATCTTACGAAGTAGTAGAATCTACTCTGTCACTGAATTTGATAGTACAATTTCTTATTTTCTTATTTCTTTCTTTCTTATTTTCTTGTTTTTCTTACGAAACTATTTTCTTTCTTATGAAATCATTTTCTTTCTTACTATTTCTTATTTCTTTCTTATTTCTTATATATCAAAAATGAAAATAACAACAAGTAATGCTAGAATTTAAACACATGATCTTTGCATTTAACAGATCTGAGTCTGTGAAATTCTGATTGACTAGATTTATTAAATTCAGAAAGATAGTTTTGTCTTTGATCTTTGAAGAAATCGCTTTAGAAAACATGATGATGAGACAGAGATAGAGAGCGAAATTGAGTATGTAAGCTTGAGAAAGACGTGTTGTCTTTGACTCTGTGATGCATGTTCTTTCTCGCTGAGTCTATGAAACATGATGTATAGATTCTTCATGAATAAACACGACTTAATAAATGAGTCACAAGATGAGCTTCAAAGCGAGTCACTAGAAAGAGTTCTTGCAGATGAGTCATGAGATGAGAGAATAAATGAATCACAAGAAGAGATTCAAGCAGATGATTTAGACGAGAATACAGAGACATTTCTGATGAGTGTTCAATGAGAATCTCGAGCAGATGAGTAGTGAGACGAGTTACGAAATGAGTCATGAGATGACGGAAAACGCGACGGGAAAACAGTAAGCTTTTGCATGAGTTTTCAATGTAAATCTCTAGCATCTCAAGCAGATGATTGAGTAGATGAGATAGTCAAGAAAATTGAAGAGAGAATTGAAGAGACTGAAAAAAGAGAAGTGATTTGAGCATAGAATCGCTGCAAATTTCGAGCAGATGATGAGTAAGAGAATGAGCTTGTAGACGAAGTTGAAAATCTAGACGAAGAATGAGAGAAAGAAACAGTGAGCTTTTGCTTGAGTTTTCGACGTAAATCTCTAGCATCTCAAGCAGATGATCAAGCAGATGAGACAGAGACTGAAGTGAAAATCGAAGAGATTGAGAAAAGAGAAGCGATTTGAGTGAAGAATTGCTGCAAATTTCAAGCAAATGAGAAGCGAAGAGACGAGCTTGCAAATGACGAAGTCAAGAATCTAGATGAAGATTGAGTGAAAGAAACAATAAACTTTCAAGCTGACAACGAGATGAATTTTCAAGAAACAGTCGAAGCAGATAAAGTTGAATTAAATCATTCAGATTAAACAAGCTTTATGATCTGTTGATGAGTCATTTCTCGCTTACACATTCAATGTATCTTGTTCAAATCATCATCATCATTGAATAGCTTCAAATGCTTCGTTTCTTCTTAAGCTATTTCTTTAGCTTGAGTTTTCTTTTAAGTTTGAGCTTTCTCTTGATTCAGCTCTTTCTGAGCTTGAGCTTTGTTCTCTTCAGCTTCAACACACATAGTTTTTATATGCTCATATAGTTGAGTTTTCTGCTTCTTTGATTTTTTCTCTCACTCTTCAAGCATGAGTCTCAATGTTTGAGCAATATGTTGATCTTTCAAATCAAACATCTGCAGCAGCTGTTTTCTAGTCTTCGAAGAAAAAATTATCAGTTGACTCAAGCTGATTGATGCATTCATATTCAGCTCGCTTAAGCTGTTCATCAATGCGTTCATTGTTGCAAAAATGAACATGTCACTTTCTGTTGTTTCATCACTGCTTTACTCAATATCATGAAAATAATATTCTTACGTTGAGCTTTAATGTTAAAAGATAGAATACAGATGTGATATAAAGAGCTTCGAAATCAACAAAGTGAGCATGAATACATGCAATGATCGATTTAGTAAATAGGTAAATCTAGAAGATAAACTAAATACAGATGACTAAATAAATAGATAAATAGATAGATAAATAAATATGTCTTTATGTAAATGTTCTCATCTGAAAAAGAGGTCAAAAGACGATGAGTAAAAGATCAAAAGAAAACTTCGCTCAGAAAATCTTTATAAATGATAGTCAATATTTGTAATAATTGAGTTTACTAAATGAATAGACGAGATCTATAAGAATGATATGACAATGTGATATTCTAAGCAGGCACAGAATGAATATATATTATGATAAAGCTAATTATTAAGAAGCTCTCGATAACTTAAGAGAATCGATCAACTATAGAAAGTTTGTCAAGCATTGTTAAGTTGAACACAACATAATTCATGATATATTAAGTTGAAGATATGACATGATTTAAATGATGTCTTGACAAAGTCACAGAGTTTCAGAGTTAACTCAAATCTGATTTTCGATTCAGTCTCTGATTTTAGTCTCTGATTTAATCTTTATTTGTCAATTCATCATGACAATTGTCTTCTTTTCTAAATGAGTTCATTCTTGATCTCAATAATTAATGTCTTGATTTATCTTGATAAACGATGATGTGTACTCGTGATTTTGCTCTAGAAGCTCTCGATAAAAATCTTCAAACCTTCATAAGAAAACACGAAAAAGAGAAACTTTCGATTGAATGATGATTCATCTTCAATTATAATGCATGTAAATGACATTATATGTGATGTGTAGTTGACGTAGATGACAGCATCAATCATGTGTGAATGATGCATAAACATTGCTTATCTTTCAATTAAATTGTGTTGTTGAGATGATAAAGTGTAAACAAGAGTGAATAATGATTATTGCTTTGTTTATCACTCTTTCAGTTTCTCTCAATCTTCATCTTCTTTTCATCTCATCTTCGTTCTGTATCAGAGTTCTTTTTCACAACTTAATAAAGAATTGCTTGTACAAATAATTACATTAGTATTTATTTGAAAAACTCTGTTTCAAGTATTGAAATGACGTGCGCTCAATTTTCGACAACTTCAAAGACGTGAAAGATTGATAAAGCTGATGACAAAGCTGATGACAAAGCTGATGACAAAGCTAATGACAAAGCTGATGACAAAGCTGATGACAAAGCTGATGACGTGAGCAAGATATGCAATGCTTATTCTGAATTTCTTTGATCGAGACTGCAATTTAATAATCATAGATTGTTTCAAAGAAGCTGAATCTTCAACGTTCTTATGATCATGCAACGTCATCTTTTGTTTTGAAACTCACTACATTTGTTGATTCTGATGATGATCTGAATGTCTTCAATAAAAAGATGAGTGATGAAATAAGTTTTGATGCTTTCTCAGCATCAAGATTCTTACTTGACTCGTCTTAAATTTCTAGCAATAGAAGAATGATAAGTCGCGTACTCAGCGTTCAGATGTTGTTACTGATTCTTTTCAGCTTTCAATCATGAAGATTAGCGAAAGAAGTGCTGATGCTTCTGAGATATCAAACAGAGTAATGTGCATTAAATGTGCATGTAAATTTCATGATGAAGAGATGATGCAAAGCTGCAACATCAAGTTTCATGAAAAAGTGATGTATTGACGTTGCATCTGATGCACAAAGAAAAATGTTTCATGCATTGTGATAAGTAAACTTACTCAATGCGTTCGCTAAATGCTTATGTTTGAATTCATAAATTTCAAACGTATGCATTTGAACATTAAATGAGTCTTTTTGACTTGAAACAATATTCAAGACTGCATCAGAAGATGATGATGTGATCTTTATTACAATCTTTATGATCAATCAGATGAAACTGAGAAAGAAGCTCATGATTGCAACATGTGTGAAAGATAATCTAAATGACACACGTAAGTCTGAATCATTTGATGTACAGAAGCTGCAGCTGAAAGAAGTAATGACAGTTAATGACATTGCTTATGATGCGTTTGACGCGTTTCACTATTCTGTATATTCTATCGTGTTTCAATATCATTTGATCACAGTTCTGTAACTGATTTGATATATTTATAAATGAATTTGCTCACTCTTGATTCACTCACTTCACGTTTTAATGTGAATTTTAAGATGAGTGAGCAGAAGAAGAAGACTGTGATTACGTCTTCTGTGAAAGATAACTGATAAAGTTGATATGATTATGCTGAGATTATGCTTTCGTGTCGAGCGCATTTTGCGTCTCTGCGCTTTTTTCTTCTGTCTGTGTTTTTTTCTTTTGTTTGAATGTTAATACTTTTATGTGATCGTCTTATTAAAAAGCGAGAATCATTATAATACAGTGATTCTCTTTCTTTTTAATCATGAGTTTATGCTTGAAAGTGAGTGACTATACTTTTCGTTCACGTTTCAGTCTTATTTCAAAAACTTCTTTAAGTTTCAAGACTTCTTTCATATTTTCGCTTAATATTCATTGATTATATTTCATGAGATACTCTTTTCATTGTATTTTATAATATAAGATTCTCTTTCTTTTTCACTTCTGTAAAATCTTTTCTATCTTTCATTCTTACTTATCATCAATAAGCTCAAGTATGAAATAATCAAATATAAAGTCATCATTTAGTTTATGATTATACAACTTTAAAAGAAATACATGAAAGACTGAATGAACTTTATAAATGATTGAAAGATCAAGACAATACATCTGCTTGTTTATGAATTCTTGTATATGAAAGAGCTTTATCATCTTATTTGATAGTTTTTTGCTCAACTTCTTCTGCTTCAGATTTTTTGCTGATAGCATGACTAAATCATCAACATTAAAGAACTTAAACTTATGTTTTTGATTATAGTACTTTGTCTGAGCATCGATCGCATTTTATCATCATTGCATCAACATGTTTTGCATGTCTTGCAGCATTTCAACGTGTTTTTTTGCTGCTGACACTTCTTCTTTCATAGCATTATTCTTGATGTGTATATCAAAGATTGACTTGTAATCATACATGACTTTAAAGAAATTACAGCTCAACGAAGAGTGCTTCGTCTGATAATACATGAACTCAACTATGAATAAAAGCGTAGCTCAGTCATCTTGCTTTTCTGAACAATATATTCGTAAATAATGTTTCAGCGTTTGATTCTGTCATTCTGTCTAATCATTTGTTTGCGAATGAAAGATGATACTTAGTCGTCGTTTCATCTTTGCATGATAGCAGATCTTTGATCAGAATGCATTGATAAATAAACTATCTTTATTGATAATTATATCATTTAAAACTTCATATCTTAAAGCAATCTTCTTGAAGAACAACTCTGCTAACTTTACAACAGTCAGAGTTTTCTTCATAGACAGATAATGCATCATCTTCATGTAGTGATTGACTATCATGAAAATCAAGTCATATACGACTTCTTTTCATTTACTAAACGACAAATTTGTTATGAAATTCATAGTGATTTTTTTTCAGAAATCTGTGAATCAAGATAATGATTTCAACTCATTATATGATAAATGATGTTTCATCTTTACTCTTTGACAAATGTCACAAGTATCTATATACTCTTTAACATTCTTGATCATACTTTTTCAGTAATATTTGCAATCTAATAGCTTGCTGATCTTGTCAGTATCAAAATGTCTTGCTAATGAATCATCATGATGATGTTTCAATAACTCTTCTCTGATAGAAAGATTTTCTGAAACATACAATAATTCATTGTACTCTATCATTTCTTAACTATACAATGTTCAAGCTTTGACATCACTCTTTCATATACTCATCATCTCGTCTGCTCTTAATTCTACAGCAAATTTATCTTCTTGCTGTAAGATCTTGATGAGCTCAACTATGAATTTACTACTAAAGTTGTATATTATTTCATGAATTGTCAATACTCTGACAATTGCATGTGAAATGAGTTGTTTGTAATCAACAGTTTCAGTAACAGAATTAAGCTGTTTCTCAGCTACGTTGCAATCTCTATGAGTCAACGTTTCAACGTCTGTGCTCTTTGAAGTTGTTAATTCAAATTAAGAAATTCTATCTTTTAAGAAATGTACTTCATTTAAATGTGTTTTTCGCACTGTTAAAGTCATGATTCTCAGCAGCATACTTCTGACATGCATTGCTGAACACATACTTATGTTTTCACTGACATTGTGAACAGACATCTTCTCGACTTCATTAATCATTCATATACAGTAAATTTCATCTTGCAATCTACTTTTGACATGTTTCGCTGAATATTTTCGTTCACTGACACTGTGAATGAACATTTTCTTGACATCGTTAATCACTCATGTTTATCAGTGAATTTTATCTTGCAGTCTGCTTTCAACATGTTCTGCTGAATATCTGTTTATACTTATACTGTGAACGAACGTCTTCTTGATATCATTAATCATTCGTATACAGTATAGTTCTCTGATTGCTACAAATATAAAGCTATTTAAGCTTTCTATTCTAGTCAGCTTTCGCTGCAAAGTGAGCAGCAAATGATTCGCAAAGATGTTCTCATTCTTATAGTCAGATCATCTCAATGATGCATTAATCAAGTTTGTCTTTTCTGATCTATGCGTTATTTCAAAGTTGCAAATAAACAATCTCATGACTCATCTGACTTGTCTTTCGTTTAGCTCTTGAACATTCATAAAACTCTTTAGATTATTATGATCAGTCAGAACTTTAACAGTATGATAACTGTTTTTCACATAGTGTTGTCAATGTTTAAACATCGCTACTATGACTAGAAGCTTCTGATCATATGTCTCATAGTTTTTTTCAACATCTATCATCATTCTGAATCAGAATGCAATCAAATGTCATTGATCTTCGTCATTTAACTGAGACAAAATATTCATAACTGCATAATTGAATGCATTAATCTTGATGTGTATATGTCGCTCTGAATCAAAGTGTCTTAGAATAGATGCTCTCATAAAGATGTTGCAAAGCTGATTAAAAGCTTGTTTCACTTTATTTGATCATATGAATGAACTCATTTTTACATTTTTTACACTATCTCTCAACAGTTCTGTTAAAGATTCTACTATCTGAGAGTAGTGATGTATAAAACGTTGATAGAAATTAATAAATCTCAGAAAAACTTATATTTCTTAATACATCTTCGATCTGAATCACGTTTTGATGATGTCTATTCTACTTAAATTCATCAAAACATTTTCTGTGAATATGATAAATTCTAGAAAGTTCACTTTAGTGATGAAGAATTCACACTTCTTCAAGCTAACATATAGCTTGAACTTTCTTAATCTTTCAAGAATCTGCTTCATGTGATCTACGTGATCAGTCTTCTCTATGAAGAAGATTAGAATGTCATTCAAATAAATAACACAAAAGTCATTTAAAAGCTCTGTTAAGATCTTATTAATATAAGTTTGAAAGATGATAAACATGTTGATCAAATTAAACGACATGATCATATATTTGAAGTGATTGTAATGAATGCAAAACGTCGTTTTTCACTCGTCTTCACATTGAATTCTGAGACGATGATAAACATTCTTCAAATCTAACTTAATGAACTGCTTGAGTCTGTTTAGAGTTTTACTAATTAAAGAAAGTAAATGATGATTTTTGACAGTGATCTTATTCAGATCTCGATAGTTCATGCATAAACAAAGACTATCATTCTTTTTGAGAATGAATAGAATAAATGTGTCAATTGAGCTGACGAAGTGCTTAATTCATTCTTTCGCTAAGACATCGTTTAAATACTGTCTCAAAGTCGCTAACTCTGTGTTTGACAGATTATACAATGATTTATATGATGATTTTGCAGTGATTTCAATTGCATGATCGTGATCTTCATGTAAAAGCAATTTATCAACACTCTTTATTAAGAATACATTTTTATATTCTTTCAATTCAATGAGTAAAGTCTGCGTTTTAAACGCATTTGTGATACAACTTGTCATGTTATTCATTGCTTTCACTTGATGTTCAATGATCAACTTTTTGACAATGTTGATCATGACAAAAGCATACACAGTAGACTCATCTTGTAGAGCTTTTGCAAATACTTGTGTGAAGAACAACTCAAATGCGTGTTCATTCACGTTGAAACATTATGTTCTTACGATCATATTTATTCAAATACGCTTGAATTGCATATTCAACATACTTAAAATCAGAAGAGATTCTTTCTTGTCAATAGCATAAAAGATACTTATATCTTTTTTCTTTATGTCTCAACTGTCTCTCAGTCGATAACACATTTTATAAACGTCATAATAATAAACATTCTGATCATTCATTCAGATAAATCTTGAAAGATCAACGTTCAGCAATAACATATCTTGCTTGATGATAAAATGTTGACTAATCACGTTCATCTTGACATCAATATTCATGTAAATCTTCATTTCTGTCTTCTGATCTTTCTGAATTACATGCTTTTTATATATAAGAGTCTTTATGAAGAGAACTTCTTGTTTTTTTCTTAATGATTTGAAGTGTTCATTGAAAGCTTGTCTTTTTTCAAAATCTTAAGATAATTCATATGCAACATTGAATCAATGAATACTCAGTTTACATCAAATTCTTTTGATATATTTTTGATCTTTTCGTCTTTACAATCAGTAAAGTAATGATTCTTTTGATTGCATATGTAACACATTATGTTGAACAAATTCTTGCTATAATATGACGAAGCGTGTAAGCTTGTCTTTGACAAAAAGTTAAGTTTAGTTGATCAATAAGATTTCTTTCACTTTAAATGAGTCTTCTTGTTGACTTTATCTTGATCATGCAAGTTCTCGTCTCAAGATCATTTCAACGACAAGACGTGTTCTTTTCGCAAATTTGTTTTCAATCAAGCAACAAGATTGATTAATGCATTTCATGTGATAGAAATCGACTGCACATTAGTAATGATCATGCGCAGCTCAGATCTCAACTTGATGAATAGATGAGTTCACTTATACTCATCATTATACAATGAAAGTTGATGTTTCAGAGTGCTCAGATGAACTGCAAACGTTCATATCATCTGATTTGAACGTTGCAATGCATTCATGTACTGCTGAGTCATGTCTATGCTTCGATTCATTGAGTCTTCAATTAAATTCAGAAGAAAGTTGATAAAATTGAATCATGTTTGCTGAGCTGCAAACATAGTCTCTTCATGATTGAATTAAAGTTTCTTTGATTCATTCTTCAGATAAATCATGCAGTACAAAATCTTTTTCTCATCACTTTCAAAAAGTCAAAAGATATTTCAAAATGAGATTTCAACATCGCGAATTCACTCTTTATGTTCTCTTATGATTTTGTTATGATACTTCTTCAAAGACATTGAGAATCTTTGCTTTTGCAAGACAATTTCGTGATGACTTCGTTTCATCATCATCAACATTATGAAAACGATGTGTAAATCATTCAAGTTCTTCATAAGAACTCAAGTGAAAACTTGATGATTTTTCTTCGTTGTTTCAATGACTTGCAGAGTTTCAATCTCTGATTGAATAGCTGTTAGCTTCTGTTTCTTTCACAGTTCATCATGTTGAAGCATTGCTTATGTCAGCTGTTTATCAATATCAAGAGAGAGTTCATTTTCTGCTTCTTCACTTTCTGATTTTGTTATGCGACGTTCGTTTTCTGATATGATGTCTTGTAAAATCAAGATGTCATCGTTTCAATTCTGTTACGACTGCGTTGCTGTTATCATGCTTGAATATCAAATCATCATTTCTAAGAAGAGTTTGAAATAATTAGAACTGTGATGATTGAATTTACTAAATAAATAGATGAAGTCTATAAGAGTGATATGACAATGTGATATTCTAAGCAGACACAGAATAAGTATTTATTATGATAGAGCTAATTATTAAGAAGCTCTCAATAACTTAAGAGAATCGATCAACTATAGAAAGTTTGTCAAGCATTGTCAAGTTGAACATGACATAACTCATGATATATTAAGTTGAAGATATGACGTGATTTAAACGATGTCTTGACAAAGTCACAAAGTCTCAAAGCTAACTCAGATCTGATCTTTAACTCAGCTTCTGACTCTAGTCTTTGATTTAATCTCTATGTGTCAATTCATCATGACAATATTCTCATGAACTTTGAAGATGTAACTCAATAGCTTTGCTTGAGAAATCTCTATGAATAATAGTCAATGTTCTCATGAATTCTGAAGATGCAACTGAGTCATGCTCAAGAAATCTTTATTAATAGTAACTAATATCTCAATGAATTTTAGATGCAATTGAATCAATGCTGTTTCATGAATCATCAAGAAATGAGACTTCATCTTATGACAACAGTAGCTTTTCTCTTCAAGACTGAGCTTCTGTAAGATGATGAGAAGAAACAAGACAAGATGAGAAAGAATTGAAAATGAAGATTGAAATGAGATAAGAATTGATGTGAACGCATTTTAATATGATGAAGCACAGATGAAACTAAAATAAATTTAAGTCATATCTGAGTTAAATTTGAGTAAGATGTCTGAAGAGCAAAATGAAATAAGACGCATTTTAACGTGATGATGCACAGCAAAATTGAAACACATCTAAATCATATTTGAGTTAGATTTAAATGAGATGTTTGAGTTAAATTTAAACAAGATCTGAGTCAGATTTAAACAAAAGAAAGATGAAATGCAGTTTAATATAATAATGCACAAATGAAACTAGAATACATTTAAGTCACATCTGAGTCAGATTTAAACAAAATGTCTGAGTCAAATTTAGACAAAATCTGAGTCAGATCAAGATTGAATTAAAATGATGAAGATTGAATTTAAAGTTCTTGACATTGACATTAAGATATTACATACGACAGTATATGTGATTCTTCGACAATAGAGTTGACGAGATGATATTCATCAAGTGTTTGCTCACAATTATTCAGAAGATGAAAAGACTTTTAAGTAGAAAAATGATCTTTTTAATTGATGTAATACTTGAGCAGAAATGAATTATAATGTTTATCATGCTTGAAGTTTAATATGCTGTTTACATATCAGAATCTTTTGTCATTCTTGATGATAATGAGTTCTTAAGATTTCTAACGTTGACTTGAAAGAAAATCACTTGCAATATGATTCAGAAGAGTAACATGAAAGATTGAATGAATCTTCATGAATGCTGAAAGATTTAACTCAATGATCAGAGAATTGTTCTTAAAAACATGCTTGATCTTGAAGAAATCAACATTACAATCATTTAACTTAACAGCAAAATGAGCGATGCTGAGATTGTGAACATTCAGTTAAACTTCATCTTTGATGAAGTATTTAAAACAAGAATGATGAAAGAGATTAACATTGAATTCATAAATGATCTGAGCTATAAGCATCTCATCACGTAGATGCTCAGTTAGTTTCTTCATTTTCTTGATATTTCTTCAACATTGATTAACTTGTTTCAAGCTTAAGATGTAAGATTCTCAAGCAAAGATTCAGAAAACTTAAAGTTTAAACGTAAGTTCTGACTTAAATTAATCAAGAAGAATGATGTTAAAGTGATTAATAATGATGCATTATTGATGATGAATTCAACTTCAGAAAGTCACTTAGCTCAATCATTCTGCATATAGTTGATGAAGACTTGAAGATAATGCTTCATGACAGCATTAACTTTCTTAATTTGATCATTGATTTTAAAATGATACATCATTAATAACTTAATGTTTATCTTCAGCATTTTACACATATGCTTTCAGACATTGAAGATGAATTGTGTGTCTCAATCAGACATGAAGAACTCAAGTAAATCATGATGTTTTCAAACATGAGCATAAAAGCAGTTGATAATTTCTTCAACTTTCATAGAAGTGATGAGAATTAAATGTCTCATTTTGATAAAATGATCAATGAAGACTAGAATATATTTATATGTGATACTCATGAAGATATTGAGTGATAAAGAATTTATATAGTTCATGAAGACATTACATCAATGATGTTCAAGAACTGAAAGAAAACACAATCATTCTTGAGTTTGTTATTTAAAAAGCTTAAAACATATGCACATGTGACAGTTTTGTACAAAGCATTAAACATACTTATAAATGTTTGATCATCAGTAAACTTGATTAATCAGTTCATAGCTTTTTGCTCTTTTTGAGTGATCATTGATGATACTATCATGAGCGAGCTGAATGATACAAAGACGTAGTTTATTTGAGTTAAGCATATACTTTCTTTCTTGAAAGTACAGATAATTCTCATGTTTTTCACACTCAATTAAAGAGATCTTGTTGTGATGTTGTGCTTCATTGCAAAGTGCTTCAATTATCTGAACTGCAAATTTGTCATTAATTTCAATTTGCTTTCACAATATTTGAGTGAGAATGTCAGCAAAATCTTCATCAGGATTCAGAGTGTCTTGATTTAACTGAGACTTGACATCTTCAATGTTGAATTCTTTGATTTCTAGATTCATGAAAGTTAAAATTTGCAAAAGTGCTGAAATAATTGAAAACAAATGTAACTAAACTGAATCTAAAGTGATGATTTGTGACTGAAGCTTCATGACTTTAATGTTGAAAACATCAAGAATGAGATTTTCAACAATATCAAGATTTAAAACATGAGTTTTCAGAATTGTTTAATGTTGATATTGATGTCAAGAATTGAATGTATCTTTCTTTTTAGAAAAATCTTCTGAGTGACGTGTCAAAGCATTCAACTTATCATTGATCTTGTCAAAATGATAAGTGATGTGATAGTTGAATTTGGACAGAAACTCACTTCAACGAGCTTGATGACGACTTAACTGCTTAATTGACATGAAATACTTAAGATTTTTGTGATTTGTGATCATCTTAACAGAATAAATAGAGTCTTCAAGCTCTGATCATCATTTCTCGAAAGCGCAAACAATGATCATAAGTTCTTTATTCTAGATTTCATAATTACACTCGATTGAGTTATGCTTCTTCAAAAAGTAAGCGACTGAATGAAGAATTTCATTTTCATTGTACTGAAAGAGAATGTTGTTGAATACATAGTTCAAAGCATTGATTTCTATCACAATCTTGTGATCTGAATTATAATGACAAAGAATAATCTTGAAAGTGAAGACTTTCTTAAGAATGTTGAATGCAATCTGACATTTCTGAAATCAGACAAAGAATACATCTTTTCTGATGAGATGAATGAGCGAGATAACTATTTTACTATAGTCATAGATAAATCTTTTATAGAAGTTCGCGAAATTTAAAAAACTTTGAACATCTTTAACGTTGATCAAGATAAGTCAGTTGACAATGATGTTTATCTTAAAAGAGTTCATCTTGATCTTTTCAATGATGATTATCAATTCTAAATACAAAACTTGAGTGACATGAAACTTGTATTTGATTATATTTATCTGAAGATTTGCTTCTTGCAGCTTTCACAAAATGAGCTTGACATGAATCTTGTGCTTGAGTTCATTGTTGAAATAGATCAAAATGTCATTCAAATAAACTGTATAAAACTTATTTAAATGTTCATGAAGAGTATTGTTGATGTACTTCTAAAACAAAACAGACTTATTACATAAATTGAAAAGCAAGACTAAATACTTGAATAATTCAAATCGAGTGCAAAAGACAATGAAAGTTTCATCTTCTTCTTTAATTCAAAGTCAATTGAATGCAAAGATGATATTCAGCTTGATAAAGATTTTAACTCAACTTAAATGATTCAGCGTTTCTGAAATCAGAGACAGAGAATATTGATTCTTGACTGTGATAACGTTCAGATCTTGATAGTTCATGCAAAAGCAAAGTTCTTCTTTGAGTTTCTTGATGAAAAGAACAGAAGCAATTATCTGAAAGTAACTGACTTAAATGAAATCTTTGCTCAAATTCTCATTCAGATAATGATGAAGTTTTAGAATTTTGTCATGATTCATGTCATACAAAGCGAAGACTGAAAATTGAGCATCTTCTTTAAGATGTATGACATGATCATGAGTTTAATGCAAAAACAAGATATCAATGTTCTTCTTGAAGAAAATGTTTAGAAACTTGAAATATTTGAATGATAGAATTGTGATTGAATCAACGTTTTTACTTTGTCAATAAACTTTAAGATCTTCTTGTGTCGTGAATGCAATTAAATGAAATTTCTTTTTCATTTGATGAAGATTCAGACAATGATTCTTATCATATATACTATCTTGAGAGCGAGATGAAAACTGAGTAAGAGTTAAGCTGTTCTTTGAACAGATAGTTAAAGTCATGTGATGCGATTTTGACTCGTCAAAGTCTAGACTAGAAGATGAGATTGATTCAAGATTCAAGAAAACATTGATTTTCTTTAAAATGATGTTAAACACTTCAATGTCTTTGACACAAGCAGCATGATCAAAGCTTCAAACTCTCAACTTAACTATGTCAAGTTGTATAAAAGATTGATCAAATTGATCTGCTTAAAGAACAACAGAAGTTCTAAAGAAGAAAAAATTTTGATACTTGATTTTTGATGAATATTCTTTTTGAATGACTTGAAAAATACGACTAGAAGCTTCTTGTTTCAAATGAGAAACAAGATTAAACAAGATTTGTTTCTTGTAAATGAGCTGATTATTAGTTGACTTCTTATGAGTGAATAAAAAATCATATTACTTCTTGTGAGTAGACGAGAAACTAAGTTACTTCTTACAAGCGAATTAAGAACTGAATTGCTTCTTGTGAGTGAACTGAAAACTGAATTACTTCTTTTAAGTGAATGAGAAACTAAATTAATTCTTGCAAGCGAACTGAAAACTAAGTTACTTCTTTCAAGTGAATGAGAAACTAAATTACTTCTTGCAAGTGAACTGAGTGCTGAATTACTTCTTGTGAGTAATCTGTAGACTGAATTACTTCTTGTGAGCAATCTGTAGACTGAATTGCTTCTTGTAAGTAATTCATAAAATGAGTTACTTCTTGTGAGTGAATTGAAGATGAGATTGAAAGAAAGTTACTTTGTTAACTTTAAACGAGAAATTTTCTTCTTGTTAATTAAGATCATAAATCTTGATGAGAAATGAACAACAATGATTAAGAGTTTTAAGATAAAAGAAGAAAGACAAGATGAGAATATTGTGCTCAAAATTGACATTAATGACGTGATGATTAAGTCATAATAGATTCATGATGATGAAATACTGACTTAATTCAATGATATAAAAGAATAGTTTTTTAATGTGTTTATTGAGAATCATTGTGATTTCAACAATATGAGTAATGTCATTGATTAAAAGAACTTGATCATCAAATTCTTGAAGTCTGTGAGAATGAGTTAATTGATGCAAGAGAAGATGATGTTGTTGCACAAAGAATTTATTCATAAAGACATAAGCAAAGACTTCACTATCAATCAGAGTGAGAATGAGAACTTTAGATTGAGCTTGATGTAGAATACAAAATACTATCATATGACTATTTTTGAATGTTAAATTGAATTCAAAGAGTTTCAAGACAGATTTAGCAAAAAACTTTTTATATGATTAAAGTGAAAGTGAAAAGATTAAGACTAGTAGACAAGATGATATGTATACAGATTTCTGAACATGACTTAGCTTAAAGACTAAACTTTTCTTACAAACAGCAAAACTTCTTCATTTATACTGATGATATCACTGTTGTAAATGTTCATGATACATAAAGTGAAGAACTTTTTATTTGAGCATTCTTTAGCAATTTTGCTTGAATGTTGCAATTTGCAATAGTAGCACAACTTTCACTTGTTGCAGATTTTCTTGATTTCAAAAACGATCAGAGTTTTATCTTAAATGATGATAATGATGAAACTTAGATTTATTAATTCATTGAAAGATGAAAGAGAAAAAGATGAAGATACTGTTGAATAAACTGATCATCAAGTCGAGTTTTGAGTTGACATTTTGAACTCGAATCGAGATTGAGTCGAATTGCTCACATTTTCAACTCGACTTGAGTTGAATTGCTCATATTTTCAATTCAACTTAATTCGTCAAGAATTCAAGCTTGACATCAAGAGAGCTAAATATAGAAATTTTTCCGACTTTTGCATTATCTTTTTGCATTGCCTTTTTGGTAGAATCGTAGAGAGTCATGAAGAGAAAACATGAAGATCGTTTGATAGAGAAACATGAAGAAAAACATGAAGGGAAACATGAAGAAAAACATAAAGAAGAACATAAAGAGAAACATAGAGAGAAACATAGAGAAGAACATGAAGATCGTTTGATAGAGAATCATGACGGGGAAACATGAAGGTCGTTTGACTTTGATAGAGAGTCATGACGGAAAAACATGATAGAAAGTCATAAAGAAGAATCATGTAGACTGTTCGATCAAGCTATTTACATCTATCTAATATCTTGTCGAATCGAATCGAGTTTTCGAGTCGAGTTGTCGAATCAAGCTTCTCAATCCGACTCGAGTACTTGAATTCAACTTCTCAATTCGACTCGACACTTTTTCAAAAAAATTCCAATTCGACTTGATACTTTTCGAGTCGAGTATTCAACCTGAACTCAAGTACTCGACTTGACGCGATCAGTCTACTGTTGAAACAACAGTCACAAAGATGATGATCTTTGAATTCAAAGAATTACTAGTCAACGCAAAAATATTCTTGACTTTGATGAATGAAACAATGACAAAGACAAAGTGAGATTGATGATGCTTAAGTTGCTGAAGCTCTTCGTTGATGTTAAAGAATGCTTAAATTCATTAATGAAAGATGAATGATCAAGTTTCATCAAAATTTCGTTAGAAGAAAATGATGACTTGAGTGAAATAATTAACATTACGCTTCAGACAGTCAATCAATGAGAAATCTTTCATCAAAGAATGTTCTTTCTTTTGATAAAAGAGATTGTAGTAGTCAACAAAGCTATTCATGTCTTACTTCAAAGTTTCATGAAGATATAAATGAACATCTTCTGTCTTGAAAGAATTGTTGCAGCAATGATGCAATTTGTGTCATCAATTTGCAAAGATGAAAATGATACAAAGATCATTGACTTGATATTGACTCATTGAATTGTAAGTCTTTTTATCTATGATGAATCATGACTCGACATAGATGATCTTGACTTGATGAGAGAAATAATAATCGTTGTTCATGTTCATGCGTTGTATCAGACTCTGCTTTCATGCATTCAATTGATTTTTATCTTTCTCATATTCAAATATGTTGAGAAGCTTCTCAAATCTAGAAGCAATGAAGACAGTGACAGAATTTGCAGAAAGATGAATAATGAGAAAAGATTAATTATTCAAGATTTATGTGATAATCTGAGCTATCATCACAAGAAACTGAGAATTCAACTTTATATAAACTGAAGAACTGAAAACGATGAACAAAGATGAAATGATAACATCATGTTGTCAAACTTTATTTTGAAGCTTTTGCATTATGCAAAAGATCTCAACTGAATTTTCAATCATACTTTAAGTAAACTGTTCAACAGCATGCTCATCGTTGATTAAAAGATTATGAGATGACTTCATTTGAGCGAAAGAATAACTAGATGAGATTTCAATGTATGAAAATGTTGCAGAAAGTGTAGATCTTTCATAATGTCAGAAACTGAGTTAAACTAGAAATACTATTAATATAAAAGACTGATATTATTATTACTTTAATAGAATTTAAATACAAGACAATACATTGAATAATGTATAAAGTGAAAGACAAAAAGTGAAAGAAAAGAATGAAAGCTTAACTTTTATATACATGAATCGAGCAGAATCAAGACTAAACAGTAGTTTTATTAACTTAAGATTGCAGAAGTTTGCACACATGATTAAGATAATCAAAACAGAATTGCTGAAACTAAATTAAAATGATGATGATTAAATTGATGACTTGATTCATTGAACTGCAAAACAGATTCAATGAATCGAGATTATTTAAAATATCAATGATTTATGTTTCAAATTGAGTTGATGATCTGACATCATGACAGAATTAATAACATCATATTTATGAAAAAAGACATCACGTCGAACTAAATGTCAATTCATCATTGATCATGAGTTAATTGTCAAGATTTGCACTCATTATTTACTTAAGTGAATATTGAGCGATCATATTGATAACAACAGCAATTCATGATCAGATGTCAAAAAAGAATAACTTAGTGAGAAAATGAGAAAAGCATGAAAGAAGATCATAAATCATTTAAACAAGAAGTCAAGTCACAAACATTTTGAAGTAGAGAACATTTCAACAAAGACAAAGACTTGAAAGATAACATGCTCAGATCTTTCGTTGCAAATAAGATTTATACTAAGTAGATGTACAACTTTTTTGAAACATAATGATTGAGTGTACTGAGTTGAATATAAATCATAGTTGAAAGTGAATATAATTGACAGAAGTAATTTACAAGAAAAGTGCAAAAGAATTTGACACAGAGTCTGCTAAATAATGATGACTTTGCATGTGATCAAATATGTACTAATTGAATATTACAACATCAACTAACATGAAAAGACTTTTCAAGACAGATTTTACGCAAGAATCATAGCAAATGTACTGACTCAGAAGTTTTACTGCAAAGTCAGAGATGAAATAGCATATCAAAAATACATGAAGATATTCTTTGATTCACTTTTTACTAATGTCGTTCTCATTGCAGTAACAATGATTGCTCATTGTATATGAGAATATGAATCAGAAAAGCACAGATTAGACAAGTTTAAACTTGTCATCAAGTTCAAGTTACTTAACTCAATTCAGATTGAGTTTCAGTGTTGAGTTGAGTTGAAGAGAATCAACTCAACTCAATCAAGTTGAGTCAGACTCTCGACTTAACTCAGTCAACTTGATGAGTTGACTTGAACTCGATTGCAGATCTACTTTCTATCAAATTTTCTATCAAACTCTTTATCAAATTTTCTACCAAACTTTCTACTATGTTCTCTATCACATTTTCATCATATTTCTCACTATGTTTCTCATTATATTTTCTATCATATTCTCTACTACACTTTCTATCATATTTCCCATCATATTTTCATCATATTTCTCACTATATTTTCTATCATTTTTCTCATCAACCTCTCTATCAAATTTTCTATCAAATTGATTGCAAAAAAAAAATTGAAAAAAAGAGAAAAAGTATACTATTTTTAGTACATAGTATACTATATTTAGTAACAAAAATTGAGTTCAAGCAACTCAACTCAATCTTGAATTGAGCTCGAGTTGAAGAAGATCAACTCAATCTCAACTCAAACTCAAAATTGAGTTGAGTTGACTTTCTTCAACTTAACTCAACTTTAACTTGACAACAGATCTAGACAAGTTTGAGAAATTGAATGTAAAGAGTAAGTGAATATCTGCATATATCAGTGATTAAAGTGATTGAAGCAAAGCTGAAATTTATAACATGCAGCAACATGAATGCACATCAACGTGACATAAAATCAACAAGTTTGCAATCATCAACAAGCAATATTGAAGATTTTGCTATGTTGTATCAAGCAACAAATTGATAATAATGATATCAAGATGACTATTAATACTTAAGCTGTACTCAATATATACGTTGATTGTCTCAATGATTTTTCATTATACAAGTTAGAAAACGACACATAACTTAATTTAAACACAAGTCATAAGAAAATACTTTTACATCAAGAAAGCATTTTTATCTTTCAATCTTTGAAACTATTATTGCTTATCTTGAAAGCAGTGTTATCAAATAAAGCGATAGATATTGCAACTCATAACTAAATCTTCAATCATTAATGTTATGTTGAAGAGATTGATTGAATTGAACATAAAGAACAAATCATCAATTGATGATGCTTGAGTCAGCAACAGTCAAATTCTTAGTCAGAAATCTCACTTAACATCACAAACTAAAGATTCATCACATATCATATTACGAAGCAATGAATATGAGTTCATGATAAAGTGATAAAAAGATGATGAGTCAACAACAATTAAGATCAACTGAGAATGAAAGTTTGATGACTTATGAGATACTTTAAACATGAAAGAGAATGAATGTTTGTGATATAAAGTAGACAAGACAAAGAAGATTCTAAGCGATAAGATGAAATATGAGAGCTTCATATGTAGAATGAGAAAGAAAAGCATTGTGAATGTAACTTGCAAAAAGAAAGAAATTAGAGAAGAATAAAACTTAAGCACAGTAATCACTATAATCAAATAATTCAAACACAGCGAAATTTTTGCTTCATACTGCGAAAGCGTTTGTGTTGCATGTGCTTACATGAGAAAACATAGTATCGATAGTGATGCAAATGCATTGATCAAACACTTCAAACATTTTGCTTAAGAGTGTGAAAGCGCTTGTGTCGCAAGTGCTGACATGAAAGAACATAGTGCTAGAAGTGATGCAAGTGCACAATAAGAAAAGAGTGACAAGATTGAGAAGAACAATGAAGACGTGTATAGTGACATTAATTACTAAAGAAAAGAAGATGCACTGAACACTGTAATCAGTTTGTGTGACTTTAAAGCTATGTTTGCAATAAATGATGATTACGCTGTTGACAGCTTGATCATATTCAATGAATTTAATGAAGAAAGAACATGCAGAGATAACAGTGAATTACGTGTCTCAATGATATTATTCAACATCACGACTATCAATGCTACAGATATCAAGATCATGTTTGTTGAATCAAATGACAAAGATGCATAGTACGCTCATAGAAATTCTAGAGATTTTAGCGCTTTTATGAATATGTCTCAGCTAAAATCAACGCAAATCTGAAACATAAGATTAAATGAATATTTGAGATATTGATCACTAATAGACTGATCGTCAAGTCGAGTTTCGAGTTGACATTTTGAACTCGAATCGAGATCGGGTCGAGTTGCTCACATTTTCAACCCGACTCGAGTCGAATTGCTCATATTTTCAACTCGACGCGACTCGATTCGACTGGAAATTGAGTCAACTCGACTCGACTCGTCAAGAGAGCTAAATATAGAAATTTTTCCGGCTTTTGCATTATCTTTTTGCATTATCTTTTTGATAGGGTCGTAGGGAGCCATGAAGGGGAAACATGAAGGTCGTTTGATAGAGAAACATGAAGGGAAATATAAAGGGGAACATAGAGAGGAACATGGAGGGGAACATGGAGAATGTTAGGGGTCAGCATAGAGCGAGTCATATGGGTGTAATGTAACGAGTATATAAATGCTAAGGAAGGAAAGTATCTAGAAGGGAAGGGCCGACTATCTATATGACTCAGAAGAACATAAGCTAACTCTGAATAGAGTTGACTTCGGAACAAGCCTATGTCCTAGCGACGAGCGATCGGCGATAGCTCTCAGGATAGCCATCAACATAGCCATCAACATAGTCATCAACATAGCTACCAACGAAGGTGCGTAGCTAGGATCGTAACATTACCCCCCCTCTTCAACGATTCATGTTCGCATGAATGTATTTCCTTAGCCTTGTGTAGAATCGAAATGCCTATTGTAGCAGGCTCACTATGCGAGGTAGAAGTGCCATTGAAGCAGGCTCACTAGTTGCACGCGAACGAGTCGGCAGACCGGTTCACTGATAGGTAGGGCGATGTGGGTAGGTAGGTCATCGCATTGACGGAAGGTGTCATTGTAGCAGGCTCACTAGTTGCACGTGGATGTATGACCAGGTTCACTGGTGGGTAGAACGATGAGGAGATAGATCATCGCATTGACAGTGCCATTGAAGCAGGCTCACTGGTCGACTTGCTCATCGAAGAGGTCGACTTTGGGCTCGCCATTGTAGCAGGCTCACTAGTTGCACGTGGACGTATGATCAGGTCCACTGGTGGGTAGAGCGATGAGAGCGGGTAGGCCATCGCATTGACGATGCCATTGAAGCAGGCTCACTGGGGGTTTGCTCCTCGAGGTAGAGACTTCACGCAGTTCTATGACTGGCCCCGTTTGGTTGTTCAACAAATTCGAAGAATCCCTTGCGAATCTGAATGAACGGTTAATCCGCTGATCTTTGACCTAGTCGGATGGTTCCAATCGTTTGTTTATACTCGCTGACCAGCGCACGAGTCCGAATCTTTTGTTTATCCTCGCTGAATCAGCTCACGAGGGGAGGAAGGTGAGTGCTGCTGCACGGACGCAAGCCGCTAGACCAAAGTCGATAGAGGGTTGGAGGACTACTAGCAGAAGCACTCGAAGGAATCGATGCAGATTATTTCACTTCGCCTGTAACGAAGGAGCATTTATATAATGTTAGGGGCCAGCATAGAGCGAGTCATATGGGTGTAATGTAACGAGTATATAAATGCTAAGGAAGGAAAGTATCTAGAAGGGAAGGGCCGGCTATCTATATGACTCAGGAGAACATAAGCTAACCCTGAATAGAGTTGACTTCGGAACAAGCCTATGCCCTAGCGGCGAGCGATCGGCGATAGCTCTCAGGATAGCCATCAACATAGCCATCAACATAGCCACCAACATAGCTACCAACGAAGGTGCGTAGCTAGGATCGTAACAGAGGGGAACATGAAGGGGAACATGAAGGGGAACATGGAGGGGAACATAAAGAGAAACATGGAGGGGAACATAAAGGGGAACATAGAGAGGAACATGGAGGCCGTTTGGTAGGGGATCATGACGGGGAAACATGAAGGCCGTTTGACTTTGGTAGGGAGTCATGACGGGGAAACATGGTAGGAAGTCATGAAGGGGACCATGAAGGCTGTTCAACCAAGCTATTTACACCTATCTAATATCTTGTCGGGTCGAGTCGGGTTTTCGGATCGGGTTATCGGGTCAAGCTGTTAGAACCATGCCTAGAGCAAGTCATAGAGGTACAGGTAAACGAAGGGTAAACCAGGTAAACGAGGGAGTAAACGGGTAAACGAGGATTCAAAGCTAAAGAGCGAGGTCTATCGAGGTGCGAAGGCTATATGTACAGAAGAAAGGGGAGCGCTAGGCCCGCTCCGAGAACGCGCGTCCCAGTAGAAGGCTGGGCACGCTCGTAACATTACTCCCTCCCCTCAGCCAAGCAATGACCCCATTGCTTCAATCAGTTCTTTCTTTCTTGTCCGTTCCGTTACCGTTCTATTCGAGCGTTCCAAGCTCATTCCATCAGGCGTTCCAAGCCTATTCCTTCTTGTCGGATGCCATTGAAGCAGGCTCACTTCCGGTTCAGGCCTACTGCATAGTAGAGCTTGTTCTTTTCGTGCCTACTACACGCATGTAGTAGGGCTTGTTCTGTTCGATGACGGGCTCAGTCAAGAGGTCAACTATCGGCTTTGCCATTGTAGCAGGCTCACTTCGGGTGACGGGCTCGACGGCGAGGTCAATCGTTATCTGCCCTTGTAGCAGACTCACTATTCTTGTCATTCAAGCAGGCTCTTTCTATCCAGCTTCAAATATTCAACGGTGGACGGGTTTCAGCTCATATCTTCGTGTTTTCAGGCATATAGTATATGTTCTATCCCCTCGAGGCATATAGTATATGCTACCCTGTCTGCAGTACATATCATCTTTGCTGTTGTCGTCAATGTCGTGAATAGAGGTAAATCGTAGAAGGTACGAATAAGAGAAGGTTCGTGACTGAATCGGGTGGGTTGCCATTGAAGCAGGCTCACTATCGGTTCGTGCCTGCTACACGCATGTAGCAGGGCTTGTTCCGTTCATTCGATGACGGGCTCGGCGACGAGGTCAATCGTTATCTGCCCTTGTAGCAGGCTCACTTCTGGTTCGTGCCTGCAACGCGTCGCAGGGCTTGTTCTGTTCATGCCTATCGCGTTCGATAGAGCTTGTTCTGTTCGTGTCTATCGCATCCGGTAGAGCTTGTTCTGTTCATTCGATGACGGGCTCAATAAAGAGGTCAGTCGAGGAATCGGTTCATGTCTGCAACGCGTCGCAGAGCTTTGCTTTCGTGCCTTTCAAACGTAGAGCCGCAAGTTCGGTCAAACTAGAAAAGCGAATCACTATCGTGTGGTATGTACGGAGCTTTGAATAATGTTAGGACCATGCCTAGAGCAAGTCATAGAGGTACAGGTAAACGAAGGGTAAACCAGGTAAACGAGGGAGTAAACGGGTAAACGAGGATTCAAAGCTAAAGAGCGAGGTCTATCGAGGTGCGAAGGCTATATGTACAGAAGGAAGGGGAGCGCTAGGCCCGATAGGGCCTAGGCCCGCTCCGAGAACGCGCGTCCCAGTAGAAGGCTGGGCACGCTCGTAACACAAGCTTCTCAACTCGACTCGAGTGCTCGGGTTCAACTTCTCAATTCGACTCGACACTTTTCCAAAAAAATTCCAACCCGACTCGACGCGATCAGTCTAATCACTAAAAGCGCTAAAATCTGTCTCTGTCACTCTTTACAAACTCTCGATGTATCATCAGACTCATCTTTTTAATTAGACAATTAATACTAGATTTAAACTGATCATCAGAATTCTTCTACATCATTTCAATGTAGCGAATTTCTTCTTCTACGCTCAGTGTAAAATTAATGTTGCAAGAAACATTTTGATTGTTTCAAAGAAATGACTAACTGTCATCTTTGATACAATCACTCATGAGATTCAATGATGAAATTCTGATGCAGCTGAAATGAACTTCAATGATTCTTTTGTCATCGACGCTTTGCTCTCAGCATCATAAGTCATGAATTGTGTGTTATGTCATTGCGTTCACAGAAATCTCTAACGCTGAATATAGTTGATCACTCATTTCTCACTTCTCATGCTCTTTCTCTTTCTCTTTCATTCTTTCTGCTCAGTTGTTTCTTTAAACATTGTCGTGAGACTGCTCGCACCATTCCCACGAGGTAGTTAGTAAGAGGGAAGAGGTCGAGGTCTGAGCCAATGATAGAAGAGTCGAGGAGCGTTTCCCGAGTGTACATATAGATGTCATTGCGACTTGTAGATAGAGAGAGAATACACGTTATACAGTATCTTTCTACTAGCACGATCATTGCACGTGTTCGTTGTTTGCTTTCTCTGTTGCTTTGATACGGCTTTCTATATCGCATCTGTACTCTATTCCTCGACAACATCTTCATCTGATTGCTCTTCTCATCATTCTCTTTCTTTCTTCAGATGATTTCACTTTCTCTTCGTCAATATATATGAAGAAAAATCATTCAAAGCTTGCAAAATCATTTGAATTGATCATGTGCTTTCTTGAAACATCATCATCATCATACATGAACTTCTTCATCTTTTCATGCATTCTTCTCTGATGAGATTGTGATAACTGAATTACATCGTCATCATCATTATTCAATCATGACTTCAAAATCAATCTTTCAAGACTTGAGTTTTAATGAGATAGTCAACAGTACATTGACTAGACATAATTATATGTCTAAATGAACAAAGACAAGAAATCACGAAAGAAGATCTCATATCTCAGATTCATTAGATACAAATTCAAAAACTTTCATCTACATTGTTTCAAACATTTCAATGTGTTTAGTTCTATGTAGAGTCGTTTGATGATGAGTCGCGAATCACGAGAGCAAATGATTTTCTCAATATGAAGATGATCGACATCAACAACAGAGTCAACGATATGAGAAACAATATCATATTTGAAGTGAGTTCGCGAAGTCGTGAATAGTTTCAAGTCTTATATCTAATCAGAGACGTCTCAATGGTCTTGAACATCTGTTTGCTATCGTTGATAACTTGATTTCTCGCTCTAGAACAGTCTCAAAACACGGCTGAGAGTGTTCATTAAGATACTTAGTAAGTTCTGAGTCAGCAATAGTCGAAAACTGCGTTGCTTTCCATTGGTAACAGACTTGCTCGGGCAGCCAACGAACCTAGTTTCATGCTAAGGTACCTACCGTGCCTACCTATGTACTACATACATACTGCTAAATGCGATTTTTGCGTTCCTTGAGTAGGATTGAATACTGTGAAGGATGCTTTAGCTACTTGCCCATGTCTAAATCTATGCTTTGGCCCTCATCAGAACTTTTGAAGACTGCTTCGATCTCCCTGT
>JAABUV010002297.1_pt1 | contig 26208 bp, 23 predicted proteins | sample 5559971 | NCBI WGS metagenome assembly JAABUV01 (sample SAMN10711881, study PRJNA513362) | rock metagenome | isolation source: Antarctica rocks | place: Antarctica: Victoria Land, Knobhead nord | collected 2015-12-19
GCTCCTGCAGGCGCGGCGCTCCCACTTTGTACGGCAGGTTTCTTGCGTCCGCTGGCCGCGCGCGGACGTAATGGGTAGGTCTGGCACTGCTGATGTTGTCACTGAAGGGCCTTGTGCGCTGGTGCCAAGCGGAAGAGAGTTTAGCACTCGGCGCCCGTCCCTGCAGGCTGCCGCTTGGCCCGCGGAGCTACCCGCCGGCGCGCGCGCGCGGCCGCTCGGCTACGCGGCGGCCGCGGCGCCGCTGGCGGTGAGCGGGCCGCGCGGCGTGGCGTGCGTGGTGGCTGGCGTGCAGCGCGCGCTGCTCCTAGACCTGGAGGAGGACGAGGAAGTGGGCGATGGCGGCAACGACGATGCCGACGACGACGACAATGAGGCCGCCGCGCTCGACGAGGACTGACGACGAGGGACCCTCCAAGCTTGTCAGCTGGGAGCGGGGGTCTCTGCTTTGAGGTGCTGCGCCTGCAGCGCGCGCTAATCGAGTCTGTAAGGGCACAACTGCCATGCTGGCGAGGCCTGCCGGCGAAGAGGCGACCACGCCTGACCGGGTCTGAGGCCATCAGGGGACCCCCTGCATGGCGCTCGGAGACCATGCGTCTGCGTCTGCTGCGCATCCAGCAAGGCTTGAAGTTCAAGCCTTAACGCTCAATATGCTTGACCCTGTGAGCGAGCACGTCGACCTATCATGAGTCTGCCCGCGCTCAAAGTGGACACTGGCTAGTCGACATGCTGGTGATTCGCATGTTCTGGTCGACCTCTGGCAATAAAGCCAATTTGGCATGCAGTGTCTCCAGACTTGCATGCTGGCACCAGCTGACAGGCACGTGCGCATGCATGTGTACACGAGCGAAGCTCGCTAGATGGATTCACTTTACAGGCCCGCACGTATGGCCCAGGCTCACGCAGTTCCAAGTGGGCAAGCACAAGCCAGGACTGTGAAGTCAGAGGCGAGTTTGGTTGGCAAGCAGGCCACTGAGCGGGAGTGCACTGGCCTGCAGTCAAAAAGACTCGCCGCCTGCCCCACCATGGGTCTCTGAGCTGCTCCGCCCTCTGAGGGCCCCACACAGATACCAGGCTCCGGACGGTGAGCCAAGCCCCGCTCTCCCAAGCATGCGCACAGCAGATGGCCGGGAGCCTGCTGGACAGCATAGCAGCAGCGGCCGCGGCCCACGCGAGCGACGCAGAGCGCATCATAGCTAGCACTGCGGACAGCAGCGACCTGGCGGACCAGCTGTGCGCGCTGGTGCTGCGCACGGTCGGCCGGAGCGCTGCGTGGGCCGACGCGCTGCGCGTGCTGCTCGATGCGTCCGTGCCTGGCTGCTGCGCCGACCTCGCGGCGGCGCTGCGGCTCAAGGACGCCGGCAACGCCGCGTTCGCGGCGGGGGACGTCCGGCGCGCGGCCGACCTGTACTCGGACGCGCTGGCGCAGGTCGACGAGGCGCGGCATGCGCCGGACGCGGCCAAGCTGTACAACAACCGCGCGCTGTGCTGGCTGCGGCTGCGGCCGGTCGGCGCGCCGGAGGCCGCGGCCGCAGACGCCGGCCTCGCGCTGGCGCTCTGCGACGCGCCGGCCGGCGCCGGCGCCGGCACGCGCGCCAAGGCGCTGCACCGCCTGGCGGCCGCGGCCGTGGCGGGCGCCGCGCTGGCGCCCGTGGCAGGCGCCTGTGGCGCGGCCGGGGCCTTGGAGGCCGCACGGCCTGGGCACGAGAGCAGGGAGGCCGCCGTCGGGTGGGCGGGGCCGGGCTGGGCCGCGCTGCCGCCCGGCGTGCGCGTTGAGGTGACGCCGCGCGAGGGCCGCGCGCTGGCGGCGGCGCGCGAGCTGGCGCCGGGGCAGGTGGCCTTCGCGGAGGCGCGGCCATGGGCCAGCGTGCTGCTGCGGCCGCACCGCAAAACGGTACGCCGGCGCTCTGGCGGGGTCCTGCGACCGACGTGCCCGGGCAGGCCTAAGTGTAGCGCATCTGCATGTTGTGCGTCGCGTCGCCTGCAGCATCTAGGCCCCGGGTTGGTATGTTTTGTTGGTAAACATCCGTTGCGCACGTCGTCCAGTGGCCGATGCGCGTGCGCCGCGCCAGGCGTGCTGGAGCTGCCTGCGCACGCTGCCGCCAGCGCGACTGGCGTGCGGCGGCTGCACGCTGGCGCGCTACTGCTCCGCGGCCTGCCGCGGCGCGCACGCGGACGCGCACACTGCCGGCCGCGAGTGCGGGCGGCCGTGGCCGGCGCTGCTGCCGGCGCGCGCGGTGCTGGCCGCGCGCCTGGCGCGCTTCGAGGTCGACGTGCGCCGCCCCCAGCCCCCCCCCTTCGAACCCCACCCCCCGCGTTCCAGCTCGCAGTTGGCCGATCAGCGAATAAAGCGCAAACGGCGGCACTCGCCGAGGCAGCGCGGCGCTGGCCGGGGGCGCTGCTGCGGCGGCCGCAGCCGCTGGCGCGCGTTGCCCCGGCGCGCCCCGCGCCGGCGAGGCAAGCGCATGCGGCCCGCCTCCGTCCACCCTACCCTACCCACGGAGCCGCGCGCAGGCGGAGGCGGCGGGCCGGCCCGCGCCGCGGCTGGAGCACCACCTGGGCAAGCTGGGCGCGGCGGCCGCGCTGCCGCGCGCGGCGGCCGCGTGCCTGGCGGCCGCGTGCGCGTCGCTGCCGCCCGGCCGCGTGCTGGAGGCGCTCTGCCGCGCGGACGCCAACGCGCTCGCCGTCGTCCCGCCCGCGTACGCCAGGCGCGCGCCGCCCCGCGGAGGCGGCGCCGGCGCCCCGACCTGCACCGGGTCACGTTTATCCAGCCTGCCAGCTGGCGTTCATGGGTCGAGCTGGTGCGTGGTGCTACGCTCGCGGCTGTGAGCGTTGCACACGGCCCTGCTCGGTACTCGGCTGCGTGCCAAATTAGGCGGGCGCGGCCTGCCCCGCGCGGCAGGGCGGAGCAGCAGGTGGCGCTTGCGGTGTACGGCGCGGCAGCGCTGCTGAACCACGCGTGCGCGCCGAGCGTGGCGCTGGCGTTCGAGGGCGGCGCGCTGACCGTGCGCGCGCTGCGGCGCCACGCGCCGGGCGAGCGCCTGCTGCACTGCTACGGCCCGCAGGCGCGGGCACTGTTCGCCAAATGATGGATAAGTGTTGTGCTGGCTGGCCTGCTGGCCGGCGCCTAGGCTGTTGCTCCTTGTCACTCCCAGCCACACAAGGCTCTGCTGACTGGCCGGTCTGCTGGCTGTCGTCTGTGTCGTTACATTGCTGCGGTTTGGAGCCGTTGACAGCGCTGCGGGCCACTACAAAGAGTGTATGAGGGCGGCGGCAGGCCGGCGAGCACGTGACAACGCAGCGCCAGCGGCTGCTCAAAAGCGAGTACCATTTCGAGTGCAGGTGGGTGCTCCCCGCTGCTCGGGGCCCGCCCAAGGCAGACAGCCCAAGGCCATGGGCATGGGGGCTGGCAGTGCAGCACCTCGGCAGACGCAAAGCTGCGCCTTGAAACGGGCAAGCCGCATGACATGCAGGGTGTCCTTGAGTACATTGAGCTCCTGCTCAGTGCACGCGGCGGCACCAGTGCTGCCGCGCAGAGGCGCCCGCCTGCAGCTGCGCGCCCGGGGCAGGTGCGGCGCGTGCTGCGACCCTGCCAGCGCGGCCGCCGACGCGGAGCTGGTGGGCCTGCGCTGCGGCGCGTGCGGCAGCGCGGTGCCGCCCGGCGCCGCCGCGCCCGCTGGCGCCTGCTCGCTGCACGCGCTGCCGGCCGGGCTGCCGGGCGGCGGCGCGTGCGTGCGCTGCGGCGCGCGCATGGCGGCCGGCGCCCAGGTGGCTGCCCCGCAGCGGCGCGCGGGGCAGAACACCCTGGGTTCACCCAGGTCAATGCAGGGTCTGGCGCATGCTCGTGCCTGTGTGCTGCTGACCAGGCTGCCAGGCAGTAGCGCCCCACGCCCTGTGCGCCCACTGCACCTGGCAAATATGCGCACTGCGCGCGCTGTCCATGGCCCGGCAAGGCTAGGCTGGGGTCCGACGTCAAGCGGTGCATGCCGCGGGCGGCGCCTGGGCTTGCCGCAGGGCGTGCACGCCGCCTGGTACCGGGCGGCCGGCCATGCTCTGCTTGGCGTGCTCGTCCTGAGCCTGAGGCCCAGCCAGCAGCACATGCCGGAGGGCAGCACGCCGCCGCGCGCTTGGGCGCCTGGACGCTGCCTGCCCTGCATGGCCCGCCGTGCGCAGCGCCCAAGCGCCTCAGGCGCCAGCTGCCTCGACAGGCGGCGGCGCTGCAGGAGCTGCAGGCCGCGCACCGACGCTTCCAGCGCGCGGCCGGCAGCGGCGGCGGGGCGGAGGGCGGCCTCCGCGACCTGGACGCCTGTCTCCAGGCGCGGTCCCTGCGCTGATAGCCGGCGGCTCTGGCAGGGCACATAGAGTGCATGTTGGTGGCGCATGGTTTGGGTGGCGCGTGTTGTGGTTGTGTCGCCTGCTGGAAGGCGTGGGGAGTGGGAAGGTCAGAGGCGGCCGTGCGGGCTGGCGCGGCGCGCACCGCGCTGGGCGCGCGCACGCGGCGTGCCGGGCTGATGCGCGCCCGCGCGTGCCCGATGTGGAGCGGGCGCGCCGCAGGTGCAGCGGCGCCTGCTGGCGCGCCGCAACCAGGCGCTGGGCCGCACGCTGGCGGCGGCCGCGGACGCGCTGGCCGCGGCCGGCCGCGCGGGCGAGGCCGCGGCGGCCGCCGCGGAGGCGGCCGACATCGTGGCGGCCGCCTATGGCGAGGCCGCCGTGCAGACCGCGCACGCCAGGCGCGCTTGCGGCCGCCGTGCCCCGAGAAGCAGGCGAGTGGTGTGTCCGCTTCCTACAGCGAGGAGGGGGCTCGAGAGGCTCGTCCAAGGGCTGAAGGTGACGAGCAAGTGCGAAGATCCATTTACATCCGTGCATTGAATAAGTTGCAATCATGCATGTACGTACTCACTCGCATGTGCCCATGCTGTGGGGCAGCAGCCGCGGGCGTAGGTTGACAGCCACGGCGTCCGCAGGCTGGACCTGGCGCGCCACGTGGCGGCTGTGGACTCGGCGGCCGCCGCCTCGCAGGCGGCGCGCGGCGCGGCCGCGCTGCGGCTGCACTCTGGCAGCTAGGCGGGCGCGGCGCGCGCGCGTGCCCGACGGCCGCTGGCTTGGTGGCCGGAGCTGGTGCCGCGCACATGTATGCGCAATCAGCAGGTCAGCGCGTCGCCGTCGGCGCGGCGGGCGGCCGCCCCGAGCGGCGCGTCGTAAACTGCGTCGCAATCAGGCGCGCGCCGCGGAGACAGCGGCCGCTTGCGCCTACAATGCAGCGGCCACACTCGCCGTGCGCCTCGCGTGCCGCATCGTAATGACAGACCGCATGCGCAGGCGGCCAAGGTCTGACAGCTCCGGGGCTTGCGGCAGGGCAAGACGCGGAGGAGGTCGTGGCGCGCGGCGCGCCCTGGAGGTCTTACACGCTGGCACCCTGCGCGTGCGCTTGGTCTGCCACATGGAGCCGGTTGCGGCACGAGACGTTGCAGTTACGGATGGGCCCTGTCCGGGTCACGCGCTCGGCCAGGTGCAGCGCACAAGCGCCCGAGATGATTCATTAAGCGTACAGTGCGTAGGCAGGCTGCTATGGCAGGCTGGCAAGGCACCAAGTGTTGACGCCAATGGGGCCGTGCTGAAGCCGCGTGGCTCGGCCCACGCTCTGTCAGTCTGAAGAACGTGCTACAGGCACGCCGCGGCATGGCATGGCATGGCAAGACCATGCACCTCCACTGCCTGCTCGCCGCCCTCCTTCTCGACCGTCTAAGACGGTCTAAGACGGTCCGTCTTCCAGCATGCGGTTAAAACGGGCAGTGCAGCGTCTGCACTGTCATAACTGCGCTCTGCCCGAGCCAGGTAGGGGCGGGCCGTTGCGCTTTGCCAACGCAACTGGCGGTTGCCATGTCCGGGAAGCGCCTGCTCAGCGCTGACGATGGTATCACCGCGGTCGCAGAAGGCAGGTGCAGCGCAACACCTGGAACACGGTCGAGTGGGAGGGCTGCAAGCGGGCAGCGGAGGTGCGCGCTCTTCCCGCTGACAGCCCTCACCCTCAACCATGGTCCACGTGTCAGGCTGCACGCCCCTTCTACGCTCGGCGTGGTCCACCGGCAGCGCCTTGAGCAGGCAGAGTGGGCACCCGCCAGGTGTGCGGGCGAGACACAAGCGGCCTTGGCCAATATCTATTGACTCTGCCATAGCAAGATGAAGACCCCAAAGGCGCTGCGCTGCTTGACCTCCACTGCTGAGGGGTGTAACCTTGTTTTAGGCACCCGCGACGCCGGCAGTGTTCCAAGGCACACTGCCGGCCTCGCGGCCAGCCGCGGGCAGGGTGCAGCTGAGCGCCTTCTCGCTTGCGGTGCCCGGGTCAGCTTGGACAGGTGGTTGCTGAGCCTGACCTAGTCGCCGTGGTCAATGCTGAGGCCCTAATTGTAGCTTTTTATCGTCCCGGCCGACAGGACGGTGGTGGACAAGCACTTCAGGCTCGCTGCGGGGCGCGAGCGTCCTGCCATCCAAGGAGCTTCACATGCCCGCGCTAAAAAGGCAAAGTCAGGCATATCAGGTGCCTGCGCGGGACTATCTTGCAGCCGCAGCGCAAGGCCAACCTGGCTGGTCCAGTACAGGTTGTATGGGTGGGGCAGCGCACACCCAAAGAGTACACGCTCAGCACAAGGGAGCCACTTGCCGACTCTACAGAGCGCACGGGCTGCAGCCGGTTGACTGCTTCCTTGGACTCTTCATCCAAGAGAAAGGGGCCCCATGGCCTGCATGGCCATGGGATCAGGGATTAAGATTGAGCTTGCAAGCCACTTGGCGTTTGCACTTGGATGGCTCATGTGCATCTCGCAGCCACGTGTCGCTGCGAGACTTGAGCGTGATCGCGCGCGGAGCCGATGCTGCTGCATACAAATGAGGGACGCGTGCACGGGTAGTGCGTGTTTGCCAGGCGGCACTATGAGGAGGCGGAGGTCCTTGCGGAGTGTTACGGGCCCGTCGTGAGTAACGACATGTGCGACGCGCGCTAGTAGGACTGCAAGGCGTGAAGCTGCACCTCAACCTTATCTGTTTCGCATGGACCCCACTGAGCATGTGCGCCTTGTGCTGTGCCGGGTTCACACCTGTCGCATGCGCTCGCCGCTTTGTAGATACCACGTGCCTCTGGGGTGCTGCCTGTGCGGTGAGAGCAGCGCTAGAGGCCGGGCGGTGGCTTTCAAGACAGTAGGTCAGGGCGGTGCCTCGCGTGGCGCGGCTGCAGTCACAACCCGGCGTGCAGCCCGACGTCGCCCGATACATCAACCACGGCGGCTGCCCCAACGCGTACACCAAGGTCGTTATGGCGGGCACTGTCAAGCACGCGTGTCATCACGCCGCTGCGCGTGTACTTGACGCTACCAAGAGGTCACGTGAACTCAAGGCGCGCCGGCCAGCTACCGCTGGCAGCCTCTCCGCAGCGGCCGCGCTCAGCGTGCAGGACCCGCGTCCGCTGGCTGTGCCGCTCGGCGTCCTGACCACGCGCGCTGGCAGGCGGCGGCACAGGCTCGCTGCCCACTGAGCGGTCTCTTGTGCTGCCGCCTGCCAGTGCACTTGGTCAGGACCCCGAGCGGCACAGGCAGCGGGGTCGTGCGTGCTCAGCTGCAGCAGCTGCCGCCGCTGCGGGGAGGCTGCCAGCGACCGCCTGGCCGGCGCGCCTTGTAGTCGTACGTGATCTCTTCGAAGCGCTCGTGCGCGCGCTGCGCGAGGATGGCCGCGTGGTTGCCGTCGTCCGTGGTCACGACCCTGGTGGACGCATTGGGGCGGCAGTTGTGGTTGATGTAGCGGGCATCGTTGCCATGCGCGCCGTGCTGTCACCAAATTCGCGCCGCGAGGCGCACCGCCCAGACCCGTGGCCCTGGAAACCACCACCCTGTCCAAGAGAAATTGCTTACTGCCTCACCCACGCCCACTGGAATCAGCGGCATCAGCTGCGGCTTTAGATTGGCAGGTGCGTGCGCCTCCATGTGTCTCTGTGCAGTGCATCCGAGTCCAACTGTTTGCGTGCGAAATTGAAAGAATTGCTACACGACCTAGAATAGCCAACCGTAGCCCCGGGCTGCAATTGGCTGGGTGCACATTGTGCACTGCATGTGGCAAGAACCAGCGGAGGGAGGTGGCACGCCCTGGCAGGGTGAGTGTGGCCTGGTGATGGACGGGGCTGAGCGCACCAGGCAGCCTGTGCGGCTGCCTGACAGTGCAAGCGATCAGGACACTGGGTGGCACAGCCAGCGCGCATGCTGAGTGCAGCTCCGTGCAGCTGCATGTGCCTGCCACTCACAGGCGCTCTCATGGCATGTGCTGCAACCTGCGGACATCTTTCTCGTGTCACGAGCCTTGTACTTGGTGTGCGCGCATTGCATGCATGCGTGTGGCAATTTTCAGGCTACTCAATGCCCAGGCACTGCCCCTTTCCCATATACACTAGCGCTCGCCGACGGCCTGCTGCGCATGAAGAGCACACGACAAGCTCACTGTGCTTGAGCTCAGCGCTGGGCTGCGGCGACTGTCTCACGCCGGCCCAGATGCAGGCTGAGCTTATATCCATCACTCCGCAGCGCGACGCTCTGCTCAAAGTCAGTCTGCTTGTCATGCGCGCTTTTGGACCGGGACCAGACGCGACCAGCTCAGAGCCTGAGCCTCAAACACTGGCAGGTTTTTGCACTCGGCCGCTGTTTAGCAGGCACTCAGGCACCACCCAGCGACGCAGCCTCGAGCTTTGCATATGCTGTCTGGCATGCTCCTTTGGTGTGCTGCATCTGCTCTGCCTGACCTGCACACTCTTAAAGCGGCTCCTGCCAGCCTGGCGAGGGACGGGGCCACACGATGCCGGCGGGCGCTCCTGTCGATGCAAACCAAGACAGACGGGCATGAGGCGCACGTGACGTGCAGCGGCGTGTCACGCGGAGCACTCGCAGGCTCCAGCGCGGCATGGACCTCCCAGGCCTGTAGGGACTTGCAGCTGCCGCGCGGTGCAGAGAAGCTCAGTTCTGTCGACCCAGCGCTGCGCCGTCCGAGACGACCAAGTCGTCGCAGCGCCAGACTTGGCAACTTGAGCCTTCCGCGGCTCGACTCGTAGCCATTACGGTGTATTCCAGCGAGCGCGTGCGCAAGGGCAAGAGCCCCATGCGGCCCTATCGCGGCCCACCCGCACTGCCAGCTCCGGCGCCGTGGTCATTCTGGGCTTGCACGGCGCACGCATTGGCGTGCGCAGGGCCTGGTGCGACTGGGCGCCACCTGGGCAGTTGAGATATGCTGCTGAGGTCACTTGTAATCAACTTTTTTTCTCTAACGCGTCCACAGCCAGGACTTCTTAACCTAGGGCAAGAGATTGAGTTTTTTGCGGCCTGCAGACGCTTGAGGAAAAAAAAAGGGAAACCAGCCTGACGCGTCGGAGATAGCCGTCGCAAGCACGCCAGTCGCTACCACAGGCGGGAGAAGCTAGCAGGAGGAGCATGCAGGCGGGCACGCCGCCAGATGTTGGGCGGCCGGGTTGTGAGCGGCTGGACTCCAGCAGCGGCGAGAGCACGGCCGGGCAGCCAGAGGAGAGCCAGCCGGAGGCCGCAAAGAGTGCAGAGGCGAGCAAGGATGCATCGCAGCGGCAGGCAGCTAGCTTGAAGGGCTGCACCGCCAAGCCCCCACCGACGGCCTGCCCGCGCTGCCAGTCGCCCAACACCAAGTTTGCGTACTGGAACAACTACAACAGCCAGCAGCCGCGCTTCTTCTGCAAGGTGCGGATGGGGCTTGCCTGGCTGGCACGCTGCAAGGCCGGCCCGGGGGCGGGCTCGGCCCGCACGGAGTGTGCTGGGGCCGCGGGTTCACGCCGGTTCGGTGGCTGCGAGTGCCCGGGGCCCGCCCTCGTTATCTATCCGTGGCCAAAAGCCTGCAGGCACTTTTTGCTTTCCGACGATCATCCCCGGCCCCAACCTCGCCGTCCAGCGGGCGGGGCGGGGCCTGGGACGGGGTGTGGGCTGTTGCGAGCAGGCCCCAGGGCCGAAAATTTCTGGTCCGGGCATCGGTGTCCTCCCCACACGCCTAATGCCCGGCCGGCACTGCTGCAGGCCTGCCAGCGCTACTGGACCGCGGGCGGCACGCTGCGCAACGTGCCCGTAGGTGCCGGCCGGCGCAAGAACAGCAAGAGCGGGCGCGAGGCGGCGGAGCCGGCGCGCTCGCTGGGCCTGCCGGGCGGCGCCGCGGGCGCGGCGGGCGTGCTGCCGGCGGCCGCGCTGCCGCTGGGCACGGCCTGCCCCGCGCTCGTGCCGGACGGCGCGCTGCTGGGCATGTTCGGGCCGGCGCCGGGCGGCCTCGCCCCGGCGGGGGCGCGCGCCGGCGGCGGCGCCGCTCCGCCGCTGGACGCGCCGGCGGAGGGCGGCCGCCGCGTGCGCGCTCGCCTGGAGCCTGCCGCGGAGGCGGGCGCGCCGCGCTGGCCGGGCGGCGCCGACGCGGGCGCCGCGCCGGGCTTTGGCGAGTGGGCGAGCCTGGCGGCGCAGCAGCAGCTGCAGCAGCAGGCCGCGCTGCAGGCGGCCGCGCTGGGCCAGGCGCACGCGCAGCTGCTGGGCGGCGGCTGGGGCGGCGGCGGCCCCGCGTACCTGCCGCTGTGGCCGTACAACCTGTACGGCGGCGCGCCTAACTGGGCGGCCGCGTATGCCAGGTGCCGCCCTGAGCCGCCTGAGTGTGCACAGTTGGGCCCCGAATTGCCCGCCTAGCGCCCTGCCCAGGCCCGACGCAGTTGCAGGGCTATGCTGTTGCAGGCGCACGTGGAGGACCTGTGCATTTTCCGAACAGGCTGCAGTCGCCAGCGCGCTGTGTGCCAGAGACGGCTTGGGTGGGCGCGCTCTGACGCAGCCTGTGCGCGCGCGCGCGCAGCCTGGGCGTCCAGGGCTGGGGCGCGCTGGACCTGGGCGCGCGCGACGGCGCCGCCGCGCCCGTGTCCGCGGGCGCACCGCCGGGCGCCGCGCCGGGCGCGGCCGGCGGGCTGCTGCAGGCGCCCGCCAGCGCGGGCATGCCCACATTCGCGTGGCCGGGCTCCCTGCCGGCGGGCCTGTCCGGCTCGCTGCCCGGCGCGCTGTCCGGCGGCCTGCCGGCCGGGTGGCCCGCCTGGGCGGCGCACGGCGCGGCGCCGTGGCGGGCAAGGCCGGCGCGGGTGGCGTGCAGGCCGCAGGCAGCAGCATGGCGTCCGGCGGCAGCGGCGCGAGCGCGCTCACGGGCGGCGCGCTGCAGCTGCCTGCCGCCCGGCGGCCCACGCTCTCTTACGATGCCGCGAGCTGAGCCCGCGAGGGGCGCGGCGCGGCACGGCCGCCTCGGCGCCCGCGGGCCAGCTGGCGCGGGGTTTGCGGGCGGTCGCCGGGGGCTGCGAGCGGCCGGCGGTGAAGAGCGCCCTGCTGGCTGGGCGCACGCTGCAGCGCAGACCGGCCCCGCTCGCGGCGCGCCCGCACAGCCATGCGTGCTGGCGCGCTGGAGGGGTGGCCGGCTGCGGGGTGGCCGAGCCGTTGCCTGCGCGCTGCTGCGCCCTCTGGCTGGCGCGGGTGGGGGAGGTCGCAGCGCACTGCCGGGCAGCCTCAGTACTTATTGATGTTCAAGCAGCAGGCTCGGGGCTCCGGCAGGCGCTGGTGTGCGGGAAAAGGCGCACCCTGGTGTATTACGCACGCGCCGGTCCGCGGCACTGGCTGCGCGGCCGGCGCGTGTGCCCAGCTGGTGTATCATATCTAGGTGTCGAGCTTGCGTGTGGTCTGGCACCCCCTTTGAGACAGTCTGTGTGGCTCTGAGCCTTCACTCGCATGCTGGCTTGGGCGTTTGGGTGCCAGGGCAAAGTTGCACTGACTGATTGGGTGTACTATGCTTCCCGCGAGTTGGGCGGCGGAGGAGGGTGGGTGAAAGCTATTGGTTTTACGTCGGTTGTGGGTGAAGTGTACTTGTCTGGTGTCTGGCCATCCCGCCACACCTTTATTGCTTGAAAGTCGAGGTGCAGCGACCCTGTGCGCCTGCCTTTTTTGGTTCTGCGGAGCCGCGCCTGCCTTTTTTGGTTCTGCGGAGCCGCGCGCCTTCTGTGAGGCTGTTTTTGCACAGCCTTTTTTGGCGTCAGCTTTGTTGGCGGCCTTAGCGGCTTTTGTTGCCCGCTCAGCAGCAGACATGCGTGCGCAGGCACAAGACCGGGCAGCACTGCTGCTGCACACGCCCACAGGGGGCAGGTAATTACACCAGTGCAGCCGTAATTACACCGGTGCAGCCGTGAAGCGGCACCACTGCCATGTCACCATGCCGTGTCACCATGCTGCTGGCTGACCTGGCCACCCTCCGCGCTCAAGCGCTGCGCTGAAGCAGAGACCCAGATGTGAAATCAGGCGGACATCTGGGAGCTTGACCAAACGGGCGGCCGCCAACTTCGAGAGCCAGGCCACAGCGCTGCGACGCCAGGCCGAGTAATAAATCATTGGGCAATGCGGAAACAGGGGGTTGGCAGTACACAAGTGCTGCCCCGATCAGAAACGCCCCACCGCTGGCCCCGGCCCAAGCGCGCGCCCCAGCTGGCAAATGAGCAACAGCTGGCAAGTGAGCAGCATGCACGCTGCGGCCCGCCCCACGGGGCTGCCCGCTCGCGGAGCGCCACGCGGCGGAGCGATGACAACATCAACACAGGTCAGAGTAGGCTGGCGGCCGGCGCGCGGCCTCCGCCGACGCGCCCTACGCCCCGGGCGCGCTCGCAGCCGCCGTCCACGCCTTGCACAGCCGCCGCCCCGCGCCGCGCCGGGCCCGCGCTCCCGGGCGGGCGCGCTAGCGGCGCGCTGCGGCGGGCGCGGGCGCTGCGGCGGCGCGGCGCGGCGCCGCGCGCCGCGGCGCTAGTCAGAAGGCGAGCGCGAGGCGCGGCGCCGCGCGCGGCAGCGCCGGTCAGAAGTCGAGCGCGAGGCGCGCCGTGGCCAGGAACTCCTCCTCAGACAGCGAGGCGTGCGCGAGCAGGCGCCACACGCCCGCCTGGCTGGCCGTGGCATAGTCCTGGGCGCGCTTGAAGATGATGTGCCCGCTGATCTCGAAGGCCGCCGGGTCGACCTGCGGCAAAGCGTGGCGCGCGTCAGCACGCGGGGTTCGCTACAGCACCAGAGGCGCAGGCAGGCGCAGGCCACTGCCTGCAGCGGACAGGGCCCAGGCACGCTCCTCATAGCCTCCCTGTATTTCAAGTGCAGCAGCAGCGCCGGTGGGACAAGTTCACCAAATTCCAGTCCAGCAGCGCCCATGCCCTACCGCACTCTGCAGCCCAGGCGCAGCAGCCCCGAGGCAACCCCGGAGCGCGCCCGGAGCAAAGTCAGGGTCAGGGTCGGGGTCAGGGCCGGGCGCGCGCGCCTGCGTGGCCAGCAGGTCCTCGGGCACGCGCCCCTGCGCCTTGGCCAGCGCGAAGGCGTTGGGGAACAGGAACAGGCGCTGGCCGCAGTCCACCACGAACAGGTTGTACGGCACGTTTGCGTCCGCGAGGCGCGCGCACACGCCGCCCACCACCGCCGCCAGGTCCGCCAGCGCGTCACCCGCCTCAAACACCAGCCCGCGCACCGGGTAGTGGCTGAGCGCGGCGATGTGCACGCCGCGCCGGCGTTTGAGGCCGCGCAGCGCGACCGTCGGCGCGCGCTCCACCGCGAACGGCGCCGCCAGAGAGTACGCCTGCGCCGCGCCGCGGCGTCAACCCGCCGTCGCCCCGCTCCGCGTGCGCGCGGCCGCGGCCCCGCCGGCTCGCGATCCGCGCGGGGCCGCGGCGGCGAGAGCAGGGGCAGGCAGCACGGGCAGGCGCGCGCCGCGCGGCTCCTGGGCGGCCGCCCGGCGGCCCCACCAGCAGCGAGACAGGGCCGCGCCTGAAAGTGCAGGTGGTTGATGGTGCCGTACGCGCCGAGCGCGTTGAAGGCCAGGCGGAAGAAGGGGTTGTCCGCCTGGTGGCAGAACTGCAGCGCCAGCAGCAGCGCGGGCGCGTCCACGACCTGGCGGCCCGCGACGCGCGCGCCTCACGCCGGCGCCCGCAGCCCGCTGCTCCCGCGGCGCGGCCGCCAGTGCGCTCGCATCGGCGCGACCCAACATGCAGGTCGTGATCGTCGCGCGGCTGCAGCCGCCCGCCGCCCGCCCCGCGGGACAGACATCCTGCGCTCGCTCCGCTTCGACCGCCCGCAGACACGAGCGCGGGGCGGCAGCATGTTCGGAACCCTGCCCTGGTGGTGCGTGGGCGGGGGCGGACCTGGGGCAGGTCGGACAGCGCGCGCGGCACGAGCAGCACATGGCCGTACTCGATCGGGCTCACGTTGATGAAGACCAGGTTGGGCGAGCCGCGCGCCGGCGCCAGCGGCTCGTAGTCGACGCCAGCGGCGCCCGACTCGCGCGCCTCAAACTGGAACAGCACCTCCTTCTGCAGCGCCTTGGTGAAGTTGAACTTCTTGGCGTCGAACGGCTGCACCACCTGCCGCACGCCCAGCGCGCGTGATGAAGATGGGCACGACGCCCTGACGTTGGACAGGGTCCGAGTACGACGCGCGCGCATGGCTGCCGCGCGCGCTGCAGGCAAGAGGCTGCTGGGCAGACGCCGCGCCGCCTGCACGCCCGGCGCCGTCCAGGCTGCCGCAGGCAGCTGCGTGCCGCTGATTCAAGCCACCAACACGGGCTGAGCCGGTGCAGAGAGGCCGCAGAGCTGGACCAGGCGCGCCAAGGCACAGCAGCGAGCAGCTGCCGGCCGCACGCGGCCACAGAGTGCTCAGCGGCGGCCCACCCTCTGACACCCCGGCGGCTTGGCAACCAAGCGCAGCGCCGCACCTTGTCCACGCAAAACTCGGTCGGGCGCTTCTTGGAAGCGCGGCCCTCGTTGAACTGCGCGATGAACCCAAACGCGCCCGGCACAACCTGGACGCACACGCCGCCTGCTTCAGACCCCGTTGCCTGCTGGCACAGCAAGGCGGCTCCTCGTAGTGCCGACAGCGCCTCTGCGGTGCTGCCCCCGTGCTGCGACACGAGCGCTGCGCTCAGACGCGGCCCAGCACTGCCTTACGCAGACCGCTACACGCAGCCGCGCCGCGGCGCCTGGCACCGCGACGAGCCGGAACTCACCAGGAATATGCCAGAGCGAGACCGCTTATCCGCCAAGCAACGCACGGCCCAAGTGCAGGTGCGCAGATATGCAGCCCCCGCCTCTGCAGCGCCGGGCGCGTGCTGGTGGCGCGCGCGGCGCGGGGCGCGCCTTGGTGGGGCAGGCGGTCACGTCGTAGCGGAACAGGCCCTGCTCCGCACGGTCCTCCCACTGCGCCAGGATGACCGTGTCGAGCAGGCTGCCCGCGCCGGCGGTCGAGCCCGGCGGGGACGGCACGCGCGCGTCGCCGTCCTCGCCGTCGCTGGAGCCGGACAGCCAGGCGCTGCGCGCGGCGCCGCCCGCGTCAGGCAGGGCGCACGCCCGTCGCGAGCGTCGCGATTTCAAAGCCAACCACCGCCACCTGCCCGCCGGCGCACGCGCAGCGCAGCGGCCGCTCCACAGCGGCAGAACCAAGGCCCCAGAGGAAGGGCCTGGAAAGCGTCGACCCAAGGACAGCCCGGCATCCGGGGGCCGCGCCTGGGGTCGTCGACGTGGTCAGCGTCGGGGACCACGGCCAGGTCGCCGAACGACCTCACCCGCTTGGCCTGGATGCCCGGCGTGGCAGCGAAGCTGACCAGCGGCAGGAGGCCGCCGTCGACGATGGCTGCCACGGGCTGGTCGGGCGTGAGGGCCACCGCAGGCAGCCGGGCCGCTGGCTCCTCATCCAGCAGCTGCTGCATGCTGACCACCGTGGCCGCCCGCGTAATAAACAAGCTGTCGCCAGACATGGCTGCCTCGGTGAGCGCCATGCGGCTGGAAAACAATGCTGGTGCTGCGCCGCGTGATCCCCTGAACGACCAGGAGATGTGCCTCACAGACCGCCGCCCGCGGCCTTCAAGATGTCCTGCGCGGGCGCCAGGCCAATGTCAGCCTCGGCGGCAGCGCAGGCCGCGCTCGCGACCCCGCTGCTCGGCGGGTGGTGCGCGCACCGAAGGTCTGCCACCCTCGCTGGGACGCAGGCCCCGCCCGCCGGCCGCCGTCTGCCGCAGGGACGGCGTCTGGTCCTCCCAGGCCCTGCCCACCGGAGGCGGTGGGCACTTATGCACCGAGCGCGCCGTTGTTGCAACTTCTCGCCGCACAGGGGTGTGGGTGAGCCAGCTTCGTCTCGCCAGGAGCGTACGCGCGTTGTATAGGTAGCAGGAGCTTCGAGAGTTTGAGAGATCTGTGGGCGAGGCTCGCGTGATGGTGGTGAGGCCGACGCGGGACCAACCTCAGGGGCACAGTTACACGAGGTTTCCGAGGAAGGAAAAGTTGCGCAGAGCAGGCGGTGGGCATGTCTGTGCGCCTGTGTTGTCCGGCACCAGGCCCGCATCGCCCCATGGAGCACAATGTCACGCCGGCGCCCTGCGCCATCTGTGACGCGGACTCGCCCTTGCTGGCTGTCAAGGTGCCCCCTTGCAGTCACGCTGCACTCTGTTCAGGCATGGATGCTGCGCCTGCTGCTCACACTGTGGGCACGCACACCCGCAGGCGCGCATCGCGGTGCAGGTGTCGCAGCTCACCAAGGTGCGACCGCAGCAGCTGGCACGCTTGCACGCGGCTGCAGCAGCTGAGTGTCGGCTTCGCCCGGCCGCCTGCCGCCCAGCACCATGCACGCTTATCGCCGGCAAGTCTGGGGTCCTGTGAGGCAGGCGCCTCAGTTTGGAGTCGGCGACACTCGGGGTGTCAGCACTCCCACGCCGCACGCTGAGGCGGGACGGCCGGCTTGACCAGGGCCGCCTGGGCTGTCTGCTTTAGGTGATCACGCAGCTGGGCCAGCGCGATGCCCCTGCCGGCCTGGGCGAAGCGGCCGGCGAGTACGAGGCGGAGATGTCGGCCACGCTGCGCAACGCGGCGGCCGCCGTCACGGCCTTTGACGCGCGCCTGCAGGGCGAGCGGGACGCCGGGCGGCTGGCCGCTGTGGTGCAGGCGCGCGAGACTCCCGCTGGCTGGCGCACCCGAACTGGTGAATGCAACATCTACATTTCAGAGCACAAGCGTGCATGACGTGCACCTGGCGCCCAGTATAAGCACAGCATGTGCACCACTTCGGCGCTGGCCCCTGGCCTTCCATCACCCAGCTGCCCCTGGAGGCCGGGTCCCCTGCGTACGTGCGCTGCTGGGCCCCGTGCTGCATGCGTCCGCCAGGCTGTAAGGGTTCGCACAACTGCCACCGGCGCATTGGGCTCCAAGATAAGACATGAGAGGCCCGGCCGCTGACGTCCAAAACCTGTTTCAACTCTGTGCACAGAAAGCACACCTGCTGGCGCCGCCAGTGGAGCCCACGCGATCCTGTGGCATATGCTGGCTGCGAGCGCGGCAAGGAGGCTCCGGGCGGCCCCGCAAGGCTTGCCGGCCCCTCCGCCGACCGGCGCTCTGTGGTCGGAGGCACAGCGCCACGCATGCGGCGCGCAGGATGCGGAGCAGCGCCACGCGGCGGCGCTGGACGAGCACAGGCGTGGCGCCGAGGCAGCGCTGGCGCGCGCGCGCGCGCAGGTCACCGCCGCGCAGGCGCGCGCGTACGCCGAGCAGGGCGCGCTGGCGGCGCAGGCACGCGCGCCCGCGCACCAGCTCCTAGACCTGTACCCTGTCATCGTACCCCATCGAGCTGGCCACATTCTTGCCTGCAGCGCTGCCGTCGAGGCCGCCTGTCTTCGCCGCCGGCTCCCCATCCGTCAGAGAACTGCAGTGCTGCTGCCCGACGGCCTGCAAATCGCGGGGGCCGACTCGCATCCTTGGTCGGTGCCAGCGCCAGCAAGCACTTCGGCCTTGCTGCCACAGCGGCCTCTGCCCTGCCTCGCAGGCGAATGGCAATACCCAAGCTTTGATAGGAATGTGACCAGGGAACCTGGCATTCACTCAATGCGGCGGCCATCCGCAGGTGCGGCGCCTGGCCGCGCGCGGGGATGAGCAGGCCGCGGCCCTGTCCGCGCTGGAGGCAGCCAGGGCGGCGGCCGAGGCCGCAGCGGCGGAGGCTGGGCGGCAGCTCCAGGAGCAGGCGGCGCAGGCGCTAGCCGAGCAGGCACGGGGGGAGGGCGCGGCGGCCGCGGCGGCTGCGGCGGCGGCCGCAGCGCTGGCGGACGCGGAGCGGCGCGCCGATGCTGGGTGAGCGCGAAGCACTTGTCGCACGCGCGCGCACTTCAGACCGGCTGTGTGTTTGAGCCCGCTGAGGGCGCTGTCTCGGCAGGGCGTGCGCGCCTCACTGCACCTATCAAGACCTTGGCTGATATGTCTGTTTCACGTTTCATTGCTGCTTGGTAGCGCTTAACCCCTTTCGCTGACGCCTGGCCTGCTTACCGCGTGCGCCCAGGAAGGGGCTCTGCAGGGACCTCGAGGCGGCTGTCGCCGAAGCCAGCCACCGCGGCGAGCAGGCGCGGGCGGCGCTGCAGGAGAGCACGCATGCGCAACGCACGCTGGAGGCCGCCGCAGACGGCCTGCGCGCGCGGCTGGACGGCGAGGCCGCCGCGCGGCGGTGCGAGCGCGCTCCCAGGCCGCGGCTCAAATCGGAACCATGCGAGACGCCCTGCACGCAGCGAGTCTGACCCGGCCCGAACGGGCGCCGCGGCAGCGCGTCGAGCGCGGGCGGCGCGGGCGACGCGGGCTGGAGGCTGCCGCGGGAGGCCCGCGCGGGCAGCTGACAGCCGGGGCTGCTGCTTGATGCTGCCGCAGGGCTCGTGGTCTGCCGGCGGGCCAAGTTGGATTCCGCTTTGGTGTGTTTGCATGCGATAGCGGGCCTGGTGGCAAGACCCGCATGACCGCAATGACTCACACATGCACTTGCCGCTTCCTATGCATGTATGCCTTGACGGAGTCAGCAGGGAGGGCTTGTATCAACCAGCCATCAGCATATCGCACGGCCAGTGTCGGCTCGATGCTGGCACGCGCGCGCTTGCCTGCATCCAGCAGCGCGCCTGCCGCGCGCCCCAGAGTCCACACCCGCGTGCACTGTCCTAACGACCAACGGACACGCGCTCGTTGCGGCCATCCTTTGGATCCGATGGCTTCCCGTGCGGCCGCGCAGGCAGGCAGAGGCGGCGCGCGCGGGCCTGGAGGAGCGGTTGGCCGCTGCGCAGGCGGCCCTTCAGGCGCAAGAGGCGCTGGCCGCGGCGCTGACCGAGCGTGCAGGCGCGCTGCAGGCCAACCTGGCGGCCGCACTGGCGGGCCAGGCTCTCGCGCGCGCCGCAGCCGAGGCGGCCGCCGCATGAGCGCGCGTGTGGAACTGGACACCGGTGGCTGCTGGGCGGGAGCCGCAAGAGCAGCCCGCGCCGTCGCGCTGCGTGACACGCCGGCCGCGCAGTGCACCAGGACGCGCCCGCCGCCGTGCAGCGCCCCGCGCACGAATGCCATGGCTGCCGGCAGGTGCTGCAGGATGTCCTGCGCGCTGGCGGGGCGTGCCGTCACAGGCCCGCGCCCCGGCGGCAGGCGAGGAGCGCCCCTTCAGGCGGCAGGCGCGGCCCGCACCGCCGAGGGGGTGTCTGGCAGCCACACGTCCAGCTTTGTGAAGGTTCCGTGCTGCTGAATGAGGTCCGCCACACACATGTTGAGGATGCTCTGCCGCAGCCAGCAAGCTGCATGTCAGTGCTATGCAGAGAACGCTGGCAAGGCGTCGCACGGCGTTGACCGGGTCCAAGTCACCAGTATATGCGTGATACCAAGCTCGCGCAGGTACGGGAAGGACATGATGCCGCCCAGAAACAGTCCTGCACGGACAAAAGTCATCACACTTGCGCAGTCCGCCCAGGCTTGTCTGACATAGTGCAGTGCACTGCGATGCCGCTGTCTCGCTCACCGGGCCGAACTTCTGTCGGTCGTTCAAGTGCGGGCGCAGGCGCCTCAAAGTCCATACTTTGCTCCCACGCCCCCAGCACAGGCAGCAAGCCCGCTAACTCCTTCTTAAACAGCGATAGTCGATCACAGTTTCTGTTTTGAGCCTGTACCACTTTGGTCGAGCTTGCGAGTTGAGCTGTCGCCCAGCGCATCGTCTTGCAGCTGGCCCTAACAGCCCAGTGGAGGCTAATAGGGGCCTGCCGCAGCTCCTGCAGAACTTCGCTAGCAAGGTAGCACTGCTTGTTGCTCAAGGCTGGCTGAGAACCGTTAGTGCCAACAGGCGGCAAGCCACGTTGTGGGCAGTGTGTTGCGCTGTAGCTTGAGCTGCCGCTTGCTCTGACTTGGCGCGTTGCACGTTGTTTGCACTGTCTCCTTGCTGGGCAGCTTGCTCTGGTCTCTTTATGGGCAGTGCATGAGCGACGGCACTTGCTGCGCATGAGGAGGAGGAGCCCGTGCTGTCGGGACGCGCGCGAGTGCCGAAACATGATGTGAGGCAGCATGGTGCGCCCCCCTGCTTCAACGTTGTCAACATAGCGCGACGCCAGGCGCTCTCTTACTGGCTCTCATGCCGGTTGGCCGTGTCTGTAACACTGTCTGTGCGAGGGAAAGCGCAGAGAGCCGGGGGCCGCACAGTATGAATGCAGCTTGTAGGCTGCCCGGCCAGCGTGTGTGCTCGAGCGTTCGTGGACAGACCGGCGCCCGCGGGGGGGCCGCAGGGCAACACGAGCACCAAGCGCGGCGCGCCCGGCGACGGCAGCGCGGCCGGCGAGGACGCCTTTGCGTCCACGTCGCCGCCGTGCAGCCCCGGCTCGCCGCTCACGTACAGCCCGCAGATCCCCATGGAGCCCATCCCCAAGGTGGACCAGGCGCCGCTGGGGCGCGACCATGCGGCGGAGTTCCATGGCCTGGCCGGCTGGCCCGCGCAGCCCAAGCTCGTGCCGACGGTCATTGTATGTGCGCCCCGCGCTTTCGCCCGCAGCGCCCTGGGTCCACGGGTGGGCAGCCGGGGCTCGCGCGCCCGGCCCGCTGCCTGCGGCACGCGGTCCCTGCGCTCTTGTGCGACAAGGCGCCGAGCTTGCAGGCGGCCTCCGCTTCTTAAGCGCCTGTCCTGCGCAGCCTGGCGTGCCTGCGCGCAGCCCGCGGCAGCGTGCAGCCTGGCTCGGGCGAAGCTGCGGGGCGCGCGGGCGTCGGAGCGCCACCGCAGCCGCCCCCGCGCGCAGGGAGCCACGGCGGCAGCAGCGTGGCGGTGGGGGGCTCCTTCGACAACTGGTCCACGCGGCACGTCATGCAGCGCTCCGGCAAGGACTTCACCATCGTGAAGCTGCTGCCGCCCGGGGTGTACCAGGTGCGCCGCGGCGCTGCTTGGCGGCTGCCACTGGCTGACGATGAAGCGGGTGTGAATGCTCAGCCCCTGGCACGCCCTCGCGCTTGGCGCGCTGCACTCCACCCTAGCGTGCTCCTGCTCACACTGGCCATCATGACTGCTGCCTATGCCTATGCAGCAGCTCACGCTGTCCGCAAAGGCAGCATTTGCCGCTGCTCTGACGCATGACGCCGTCCTGCGGCCCCGCTCGCCTCGGCTCTGGGCCCCGCAGCGTCGGCGCTGCTGCTCGGGACCCGAGCCGGCGCGGCGCGCGAGAGCGGGGCCGCCGCGCGCGCGTACAGGACAAGGTCATCGTCGACGGCGCCTGGAAGTATGCGCCAGGATAGGTTCAGGGTCAGAGAGCGGGCGCGCCGCGCGCGCGCAGTACAAGTTCATCGTCGACGGCGACTGGAAGTACGCGCCGGACCAGCCGGCGATGTACGACGAGGACGGCAACGTGAACAACGTGCTGGAGGTGCAGGAGTACGTGCCCGAGAACCTGGCCTCGCTCTCCTCGTTCGACCCGCCGCCGTCGCCGCCGGAGAGGTGCCCCCGCCCCCTCACCCTTCCACACCCGAGTCCCTGCGTCAGCGTCCCACATAGACCGCCTTGCTTCGGTACCTGCACGCTCGCGTCTGCAACACTGGCTGGGCGGGCGCGAACTTTTGTAGCTGGTCCGCTGCGCCTGTCACCGTGCTAGTATCAGGAGGAGACTCACGCTGTGTCACGGCAGAGACAGAATGCTTTTGCGCCAGCTGCGCTACACCCTTTACGCTGGTGGCGGCGGCAGCCTGGGTGGCTGCCGGAGTTGGTTGCGCTGTCAAATCATGCGCTGCCAGGCGGCGCTGCCAAGCTCCTTGCGACCATGACTGTTCTCGTGGCGCTCGCTCGATCTGCTCATCCTTGAGGCCCTTGCCTATATCGCTCTAGGATCATCGCAGCGTACCCATGTTTGACAGCGACGCTCGAGTCCCCCATGGCGCCGCATGTGTGACCAGCGTGACGCGCGCGCAGCTACAACATGCCGCTGCCGACGCCGGAGGACTATGCGAAGGAGCCGCCGGCGATGCCGCCGCACCTGCAGCTGACGCTGCTGAACGTGCCGCCTGCGCTGGATGCGACCGCCTCGCTCCCGCGCCCGCAGGTAGCCCCTTCCCTGTGTCTGGGTGCTCATGCTGTCCGCAGTGAATGATGTTGCTTTCCATCTTGGCTCTGACGCGTTGGTGGCACATACAGTTTGCAGCGCTGCCCATATATTTATTTAAGTGTCCGACGTAGCCTGCATGCGAAGCACATGCCCTGCCCTGCCAACCTTCTACGTACCTGAGCAGTGGCGGTGTCGCGCGGCAGCACGTCATCCTGAACCACCTGTACTGCCAGCGCAATGCGCGCGGCATCAGCGCGACGGTGGTGGGCGCGACGCACCGCTACAAGAGCAAGTACATCACCACCGTGCTGTACAAGCCGCAGCGGCGCGGCCGCGCCTCGCCGCCGCTCGGCGGCGAAAGCGGCCGTAGCACGCCCCCGATGTCGGACTGAGCTGGTCTGGTCGCGGGCGCCCACTGCCGGCGGGCGCGTGCGCGACGCCAGCGCTGTGGAGCCGCACAGACCTGCTTGCGAGCGGCAGCCGCGGGCAAGCCTGTGCTGACCCTGTCGGCATGGCTTGGCTGACGGCGGTCTGGTCGCGCGGCGGTTGCTGGCGGGCTGCGACTGAGTGCAGGTACATGGGGGCTACGCCAGCGGGCCTTGCGCCTGTCGGTTTTGCACAGGCTGCACATGCAGATTGTGTTGAGAGAACAGAGGGGAGTGTTGGCAGAGACGTGTAGTACTGCACTGGGTGGCTATGTGCCGGGCGCGACGCAGCTCTCCAGAAGCGCTGCAGGCGCCAGGGTTGGGCTTTGAGTGGCCCCTGGTGCCGAGCGCGCGCTGGATGGGGAATTATGGGGTCCTCGCGTCTTTACAAGCGATGAAGCAGTAAGTTTTGCACCTCTCGTCCCCCCCAAAAAAATCTATGCCGGACCATTTCCGTACTGGACAGCCGCGGCCGAGAATGCTTGGCAGGATGCACAGGTGCAGTGTAACAGGCATGCCACAGCAAATCGCGAGGTGCCAGGGCAGCGTTACAGTGCAATTCCCATTGACAAAGTCGGATGGACATGGCATTAGCCTCCCAGTGTTCATGGGTTTTCTTTTACTAACACAGCTTGCTGCACACAGTTGGCGTGATTGCTTGCCACCACTTGCGAACTTGTCCTCAGAGTCGTGGTCACACTGAGCGGTCTTTGCTACCATCACCTGGCCCACAGCGCAGCTGCTCCGAGCTACCTCGCGCAGTGCGCCTGTGAGCGACATCAGACGCGCTCAAGAAACGGTGGCAAACACACTCCTTGTGAGGGAGTCAGCCATGGCGCCGCTGGCGCCAGCGCACCCGCTGCCCGTGCTGCCGGCCATCATCACCGCGACCCTCATACGACAGGGCATACAGGCGTGCCCCGGCCCTGCCCCTGTCCGCCCCTGCGCAGGGCCGCGGCCTGGTAACCAGCCCACCGCGCCGGCAGGTGGACGGCGACGCGGAGGGCGCCGATGAGCGGCGCGCGGCGCTGCGCTTCGGCAAGGCGGCCGCGCTGCGGCTGAGCTTCCGCAGCCTGGTGCGCGTCGACAACCTGCAGGGCCTGACCAGCCTGGCGACTCTGCAGCTGGACAACAACGGCCTCACGCGCCTGGAGAACCTGGACCACCTGGTGCGCGCCCGGGCCGCGGCCGCCACGCTGCCCGCACTGCCAGCCGCTCGCTGCGCCGGGGCCGGACTCCTGCGGCCTCCTGGGCCGAGCCAGCGTCGGCGCACGGTGCAGCCATACGGGTGGTACTGTGTCGTTCACCGGTCGACCTGGCTGTGCGCGTGCCCGTCGCTGTCACGTGCGCGCGGCCCGGCCCACGGCGTCCTGGACAAGCTCGGCTCTGCTGGGCGCTGAGCGTGCCGGGCAGACACGTCGTGCCCTGTGCTGGTCCGGCACTTGTGCTGCCCAACAGCACTGCTGTGCTGCGGCCGCACACCGGTCTGCTGAGCAGGGCTCTGGCGCCAGGCCCCACTGCTGCCCAGGCTCTGCGCTGCATGGCTGTGACGCACGGCCGCGCACCGCACGGCAGCCGCACCGCGCGGCTGCCGTGCTGGATGGAGGCGGGGCCTGGTGGCGGTCGCTGACATGCGCCAGCCCGCACCAGCGCCGAGGCTGCAGCATGCGGCGCAGCTGAGCGGGCGGCCGGGCGCGCGCGGGCGGCAGGCGGGGTCGCTGACGCGGCTGGATGTCTCGTTCAGTGCGGTCGCGGACGTGGCCGGCCTGGAGAAGCTGACCCAGCTGCGAGATCTCTCGCTGTTCAGCAACCGCGTGGCCGCCGCGGACGGCCTCACCGGCCTGTCCCAGCTGGAGATGCTGTCCCTGGGTGCGGCCCACTGTGCGCAGCACACTGCTCTTCCGCAGCGCCCGCCACCAGCAGGCACACAGACATGGAAGACATTTTGACACAGCATCGGTCGAGTGATGGCGTGCTTGAGACACGGCCAGGCTGAGCGTCGCGCTGCATGCCCTGGTCGGCCTGACCCGGTCGGGGCCCCTTCCGCGCGCTTTTCCTGTCACGCCTGCCGACGCGCATGTGCCCGAGCGGCCCAGGGGCCGCGAGAAGGCCTCTCCGCCCGGGGCGCAGGCCAGAACCGCCTGGAGAGCCCGGCGGCGGTGGCGGCGCTGCGGCCGCTCACGCGGCTGCGCGCGCTGACGCTGGCCGGCAACCCGGCCGCGGCCGGGCCGGGCGCGCGCGCGTGGGCGCTCGCGCACCTGCCGCGCCTGGCCTTCCTGGACCGCGCGCGCGTGTCGCCGGCGGACCGCGCCGCCGTGCGCGAGCGCTTCCAGGCGCGCCCGCGGCGCTCGGGGCTGCGCGCGCGCGCGCGCGCCCGCGGCTCCGACCCGCCGGCAGCCTGCAGGGGCTGCGCATGCGGCGCCGCAGCGGCATGGCCACCTTGCAACCCAGTGCATGCCACTGGGCTCAGGGAAAAGGGCTGGCGGCAAAATGGTGCTGTGTCCTGCCAGGGGAGGCAGCACATCTGCGCAGAGGCACGGCCACACGGGTGCCAGCGGGCCCGAGCCATCACGCACTACACAACGGGTGCGCGCGCGGCTGGGGCAGGACGAGATTGCGGAGGTCGAGGCCGCGGCGGAGAGGGCGGCCGCCGAGGAGGCGGCCGCTGCGGAGGCGGCCGCGCGCTCGGCGCGCCTGCGCGCCGCGGGGCTCGAGGCGCGCGCGCCCGCCGCCGCTCCCCATCCTCCCTCCGGGGACAGCCGCCTGTGCTGGTTCTCAAGGAGAGCATGCAGTGTGCACCGCAGGCGGCCCGCTCGGCGCCGCCCGCAGCGCGCAGGGGAGCAGCACCGCCTGCGCCAGGGCCTGGCGCGTGCGCCGTGCCGGGTCGGCGCGAGGAGCGCGCCGGCCGCTCCCTCACCTATGCCATGTCAAGGCCGGCCGGCGGCGCGCAGGGCGTGGAGACGGTGGTGGAGGACCTGCTGCACGGCGACCCGGAGTGGCACCGCCTCGCCGCGCTGCCCGGCCTGCAGGAGGGCTGGGCGGAGCTCAAGGTCAAGGCCGCCGTCGCCATCGCCGAGTGCCAGGCGCGCGCGCCGGCGGCCCCCCACGCACGCCGTTTGACCTGCAAGCGCGGTCGCTCGCCTGCCGCAAGCGCTCAGCCCTGCGCCCTCGTCAACCGGGGGGGGAGCGGGGGTGCCACCGTGGCGCGGCGGCACCGGCTGACGTGGGCGCGCCGCGGCGTGCGCGCGCAGGCGGCGGTGCTGGAGGCGCACGCGCTGCGGCAGGGCGAGCTGGCGGAGAGCCGGGCGGCCGCCGCGCGCGTGGTGGACGTGGCCGCCGGCGCTGCGCGCGCCGCCGTGTCGCGCGCGCGCCAGCT